>Ga0070734_10000626_pt1 | contig 67169 bp, 64 predicted proteins | sample Coa_R1_8_FD_66444 | JGI IMG/M metagenome (GOLD analysis project Ga0070734, IMG submission 66444) | Surface soil microbial communities from Centralia Pennsylvania, which are recovering from an underground coalmine fire - Coalmine... | ecosystem: Environmental > Terrestrial > Soil > Unclassified ...
GGCCATCACGTCCTCTCCTCCGCACTCCATTGGGGAATGAAGTTTGGTGGAGGGTGCCGTGATGGCCTTCGTCTATCCAGTCGCCGCTACCGGCCGTACACCACTCGGGCGGACGCTAACACCGCTCGTGCGCCTGTGGGCGCTCCGTGACTACGAGAAGCACTTGAAGTGCCACATTCGGCCAACCCTCGGCGACACACTCCTCACCGAGATCACCGCGGCGACGCTTGAAACCTTCCGGGCCGAGCTACTCCAGAAGGGGCTTGCCTTGAAGACGGCCCGCAACGTCATCGACGGCACGTTCCGAGCCCTCTACCGGGATGCTCGTGTCGTCGACCAGCTCGTCACGGGCGATCCCTTCACGGCGCTCAGGTGGCCGCGCCGCGTGCCGCGCAAGGTCGACCCCTTTGCAGAAAACGAGCGCGACGCCATCGTTGCCTACTTTTGGCAGTCGCGTCCCCGCTATCACCCCTTCGTGCTCGCTGCGTTCTGGACCGGCGGTCGGCCGAGCGAGCTGATCGCGCTGCGCTGGGGCGACGTGGCTCTCCGCGCCGGGAAGCTCTCGATCCACAAGAGCCGAACGCTCCACGAGGACAATCCGACGAAGACCCCGGGGAGCGAGCGCACCATCGACCTCGTCCCGGCCGTGGTCGCGGCCCTGCGCGACGCGAAGCCGCTTCCCGTCACAGACCAGGACTTCGTCTTCCGCAACACCGAGGGCCGGCCGATCTTCGGTGACTCCTTCAGCAAGCACGAGTGGCACCGCGCACTCCGCGCCTGCGGCATCCGCCCCCGGAAGTTCTACGCCACCCGCCACACGTTCATCTCCGTGGCGCTCACGCGCGGCTGGAACCTCAAGGCGCTCGCCGAATACTGCGGGACGAGCGTCGCCATGATCGAGCGGCACTACGGGAGCTTCCTGAAGAGCGAGACGCAGGCGCAGCTCGCGCTCTTGGGCGCACCCGCCGCCGCCGAGCACGCAAGAGCCGTGCCGGCTGCCGAGGTGCAACCTTCGGTGCAACCTTCGACCCGGCAGCCGAAAAAGCCTTATGCGGTGAAGTGGAGGCGGGGGGAATCGAACCCCCGTCCGAAGGTGCGTCCCCGAGCGCGTCTACGTGCGTAGCCCGTGTACTGGGTGTCGCCGCGGTTGCTCCCGCAGGCAGGATCGCGCGCGGCCAGCCGGCGTGTGATCTCGGCCCCCGTGCCGCCGGCGTCGCGGGGGCCCAGCCCGAAGTATGACGCCTCGGCCGGCCCTACGGGCGCAGACCGGAGAGGCGTGGCGGCCTAATTAGGCAGCCAGTGCGTAGTTTGCGTCTGCAGTTAAGCAGCCCTGCCCGGGTCACGGGGTGAGCAGGACCCCCGGCACGCTACGCTCGCTTCTTCACCCCCGTCGAACCCATTTCGCCCCCATGCCCGACCATAATAGGAACGCCCCTCGCCGGGCGCAACCTCGCCCCGTCTTCGTTGCGCGGCCAGGCCCCTTCCCCTACCATCCGCCGGCCGCGGCAGCGGGGAGGTGAGCGACGGAAGCCATCGTGCGCCTGGAGAACGTCGTCAAGAGCTACGGGCGGGGAGACACGGCCGTCCGCGCCGTCGCCGGCGTGTCGCTCGAGGTCGCGCCGGGCGAGTTCGTGGCGATCGTCGGGCCGAGCGGCTCGGGGAAGTCCACCCTGCTCCACCTGATGGCGGGCCTCGACCTGCCCGACGCGGGCGACGTCTTCGTCGGCGGCCAGCGCCTCGCGGCGCTCACCGACGACGCGGTGACCGTGCTGCGCCGGCGCGCGATCGGCGTGGTCTTCCAGTTCTTCAACCTGCTGCCGACCCTCACCGCCGAGGAGAACGTCGCCCTGCCGCTCGTCCTCGACGGCCAGCGGCTGCGCGCGGCGCGCCCCCGCGCCCGCGCCATGCTCGAGCGCGTCGGCCTCGCGCACCGGGCCGGCCACCGGCCCGACCAGCTCTCGGGCGGCGAGATGCAGCGGGTGGCCATTGCCCGCGCGCTGGTGACCGAGCCGCTCGTGCTGCTCGCCGACGAGCCGACGGGCAACCTCGACTCGCACACGGGGGAAGAGATCCTCGCGCTCGTCCGGGCGACGGCCGAGCGCCATGACCAGGCCGTGGTGATGGTCACGCACGACGCGCGGGCGGCCACGCACGCGCGTCGGGTGGTCGCCATGCGCGACGGGCGGGTGGAGCGTGAGGACGCGCGCTGAGCGGCTGTGCCTGCTGCTCGCGCTGCTCGCGGGGGCCCCGGCGCGGGCCTTCGACGTGCCCGGGGTGCCCGGCCGCTGGAGCGTCGGCGGCTACGGCGAGGGGCTCGCGGTCTTCCCCACCGAGCACGCCACGCAGCGCCAGCGCCCCGAAGGCATCCTCGACCTCAAGGTGACCGGCGACGTCCACCCGAAGCTGCGCTTCTTCCTCGACACGCGCACCGTCTTCGGCGGCCCGCCCGTGCACGCCCAGGGCATCGGCCTCTACAACCCGAGCGACACGTTCCAGAACGTCTCGCCGAGCGTCGAGATCGCCGAGGCCTACGCCGACCTCTATCTCCCTCGCCTCGACGTGCGCGTCGGGCAGCAGAAGTTCGCCTGGGGCCGTCTCGACGAGCTCCAGCCGACCGACGTCTTGAACCCCCGCCAGTGGAGCGACCCCTTCCTGCTCGACGAGGAGGACGCCAAGATCGGCGTGCCCGCGCTGCGCGCGGCCTACTACCCCGAGCACGTCCCGCCGCGGCTCGCCACCGACACGAGCCTCACCTTCGTGTGGGTGCCCGTGCCGATCGCCTTCCGCTTCCCGCTGGTCGCCGAGCGCTGGTTTCCCTCGTCGATCGTCCCGCAGCGGCTCGACATCCCCCGCGGCGCCGCCGCCCCCGGCCTCCCGCCCTTCGGGATCGCGATCACGCCCCGGCTGCGGACCGAGAACCGCCCGCCAGCCCAGCAGCTCGACGAGGGCGCCGTGGCGCTGCGGCTCGCGGGCGTGCACGAGCCGGTCGACTGGAGCCTCGTCTACTACGACGGCCCCGAGACGGCGCCGGCCTTCGACGTCTCGACGGTCACCTTCGCGCCCGACCCGAAAAACCTCGCCGTGCTCGCCACCGACCAGGTGCTGCGGCCGCGGGCGGGGCGCATCCGGCTCGCCGGCGCCGACGCCGCCACGCAGCTCGCCGGCTTCACGCTGCGCGCCGAGGGCGCCTGGGCGCAGGACCGCCTGCTGCCGCGCGCGGTCTCCGACCTCACCACGCTGGCGAACATCCTGCACGCGCTCGGCGGCATCAAGGGCGCGACGCAGACGCTCGTGCGGCTCGGCCAGGGCCGCCACGTGCCGATCGACCTGGGGCCGCTCTTCCTCGCCCGCGACACGGTGGCCTGGGGCGTCGGTGCCGACTACCGCTGGCACGGCTGGATGCCGCTCGTCCAGGTGAACCAGACGCTGGTCCTCGACAACGCCGTGCCGCTGCTGGTCGACGACCACGACACCTCGCTGCTGGCGAGCCTCGAGCGGACCTTCCTCGCCGAGACCCTCAAGCTGCGCATCTCCTGCATCCAGGGCATCGTGCGCAGCTACACGAGCCTGCTGCCCGCCCTCACCTACGACGTGACCGACGACCTCCGCGTGCGCGTGGGCTACCTCTTCCTCGCCGGCACGCGGCGCAGCCTCATCGGCGAGTTCCACGACGACAGCGAGAGCTTCGTGCAGCTCCGCTACTCGTACTGAATCGCGGCCTTGATCCGGCCGCTGCGGGACGGTACGTAGCCCGGCGATGGCCAGCGACTTCGTCCGCTTCACCGGCACAGCCGACTACATCGCCTCGCCGCCGCTCGTCGACGCGGTCAACTGCGCGATCGCCCTCGGGCGCCCGCTCCTGCTGAAGGGAGAGCCCGGCACGGGCAAGACCGTGCTCGCCCGCCACGTCGCCGAGGGCCTCGGGATGCCGATGCTCTCCTGGCACGTCAAGTCGACGAGCAAGGCGGCCGACGGGCTCTACGTCTACGACACCGTGCAGCGGCTGAACGACAGCCGCTTCGGCACGGGCGACGTGTCCGACATCCGCCGCTACATCAAGCTCGGACCCCTCGGCCGCGCGTTCGCGGCCGCCGAGCGCCACGTGCTGCTGATCGATGAGATCGACAAGGCCGACCTCGAGTTCCCGAACGACCTCCTGCGCGAGCTCGACGAGATGCGCTTCACGATCGTCGAGACCGGCGAGGAGATCCTCGCGCGCGAGCGGCCCGTGGTCCTCATCACGTCGAACAACGAGAAGGAGCTGCCCGACGCGTTCCTCCGCCGCTGCGTCTTCCACTTCATCGAGTTTCCCGAGCCCGCGCTCATGCGCCGGATCATCGCCGTGCACCACCCCCACCTCGACGCCAAGCTCCTCGACCAGGTGCTGATCAAGTTCTACTGGCTGCGCGAGCAGAGCGAGCTGCGCAAGAAGCCGTCGACCTCGGAGCTGATCGACTGGATCGCCGCGCTCGTGCGCGCGGGGATGAGCGTGCCGCAGCTCGAGGCGCACATCCCGTTCGTCGGCGCGCTGCTCAAGAAGGAGCAGGACGTCGACGCGCTCGTGCGGCACGCGGGCGCCGGCGGCCGCTTTCCCGCCCGCTGGGCCGACCTCGGGCCGCGCTACCAGCAGTAGGATGTTCCTCGAGCTCTTCTACGGGCTGCGCGCCGAGGGCGTCCCGGTCTCGCTCCAGGAGTGGCGGACGTTCCTCACGGCGCTCGAGGAGGGCCTCCACGGCTCGAGCCTGCTGCGCTTCTACCACCTCGGCCGCGCCTGCCTCGTGAAGAGCGAGACTTGGTTCGACGCCTACGACCGCGTGTTCGCCCGCGTCTTCCACGGGGTCGAGGGCGCCCTCGGCGACGGCGCGGTCGACAAGGCGCTCGCCTGGCTGCGCGACCCGAAGGCGTTTCCGCAGCTCACCCCCGAGCAGTGGGCCCAGCTCGAACGGCTCACCGGCGACGAGCTGGTGCGCCGCTTCCTCGAGCGGCTCGCCGAGCAGACCGAGCGCCACGACGGCGGCGACCGGTGGGTCGGCACGGGGGGGCGCTCGCCGTTCGGCCATGGCGGCGTGCACCCCACGGGCATCCGCGTCGGCGGCCCCGGGCGCGGCCGCTCGGCCATGAAGGTCGCCGAGGAGCGGCGCTTCGCCGACTACCGCACCGACCGCGCGCTCGACGCGCGCCAGCTCCGCGTCGCGCTGCGCCGGCTGCGCCAGCTCGTGCGCACCGGCGAGGCGACCGAGCTCGACCTGGACGGCACCGTCGACCGCACCTGCCGCAATGCGGGCGAGATCGACCTCGTCTTCCGCGCCCCGCGGCGCAACGACGTGCGGCTGCTGCTCCTGATGGACGTCGGCGGGACCATGGAGCCCTACCACGACGCGGTGAGCCGGCTCTTGAGCGCGCTGCACGAGGAGCGCGGGCTGCGCGCGTTCGTCGCCTACTACTTCCACAACTGCGTCTACGACCACGTCTACACGCGCGCGCGCCTGGCGCACACCGACGCGGTCCCGACGGCGGACGTGCTCCGCCGCCTCGACGAGCGCTGGAAGGTCCTGCTGCTCGGCGACGCCGCGATGCATCCCGCCGAGCTGCTCGAGCCCTACGGCAACATCGATCCACGGCGCGCCTCGGCGACCCCGGGGATCGTCTGGCTGCACCGCATCGCGAGCCACTTCGACCGCGGCGCGTGGCTCAACCCCGACCCGGAGCCCTACTGGGAGGGCTCCGACACGGCACGCCTCGTCCGCCGCCTCTTCCCGATGTTCCCGCTCAGCGTCGACGGCCTCGGCGACGCCGTGCAGGCGCTCGTCGGGGCCCGCGCGGCGGCGTAACCTACGGCTCGGCGAGGAGGAGGCCGGTGCCCGCGCGCCGGATGCTCCGGAGGTTGACCGTGACCTTCCGGAGCGGCTCCCGCATGCGGCCAGCCCTATTCGTACGACAGCATCCGGTCAACGATATGGCGACCCTCACCGCCGGCGCCGCCCCGCCGCGAGCGCCCGGTCGACCTCGCGCCGCTCCTCGCGCGCGCGGATCGCCTCGCGCTTGTCGTGGCTCTTGCGGCCCTTGGCGAGGCCGATCTCGGCTTTGGCCCGGCCCTTCGACCAGTACAGGCGCAGCGGCACGAGCGTGAGCCCGCGCTCCTTCACCTTTCCCTGGAGCCGGTCGAGCTCGCGGCGGTGGAGAAGCAGCTTGCGGTTGCGCTCGGGCTCGTGCCCGAATTGGCTCGCGGGACCGTACGGGCTGATGTGGACGCCCACGAGATAGAGCTCGTCGCCGAAGAAGCGCGCGTAGGCGTCCTTCAGGTTCGCGCGCCCGTCGCGCAGCGACTTGACCTCGCTGCCGGTGAGGGCGAGGCCGGCCTCGTAGCGCTCCGCGATGTCGTAATCGTGGAAGGCCCGCCGGTTGACCGTGATGTCGCGCCGGGCGTGCTCGCGGGCCGCGTCGCTCACCCCGCGGCCCGCAGCGGGCCGGCGACCTCGGCGCGCTTCTCGCGGATGCGGTTGTGCGCGTCGACGAAGACGACCTTCGGCTCGTGCGTCCTGGCGGCCGCCTCCTCGAGCCAGGTGTACGCCGCGATGATCACGAGGTCGCCCGGGCGCACGAGGTGCGCCGCCGCCCCGTTCACGCAGACGACCCCGCTGTCCGGCGCGCCCTCGACCGCGTAGGTCTCGAAGCGGTTGCCGTTGGTCACGTTCCAGACGCACACGGCCTCGTTCGGCAGCAGGTCCGTCGCCTCGAGCAGCCGGCGGTCGACGGTGATCGAGCCCTCGTAGTCCACGTCCGCCTGGGTGACGGTGGCGCGGTGGATCTTGGCTCGGAGCATCTTGCGCATCATCGGTGCAGTCCTCCTGGCACGAGCATACGATTGTCGATCAGCCGCACTCCGCCCACCCACACGGCGAGCGCCAGCAGCGCCGGCGCCGCCACCATCTCCGCCACCTCCTCGAGGCTCTCTGGATCCCGCAGCTCCGCGTACTCGATCCGCGCGCGGGGCTCGGCGGCGATCGCGGCCGCGGCCCGCGCCACGATCGTCGTGGCGCGCCGCTCGCCCGCCGCGACCGCGGCGGCCGCGGCGTCGAGCGCGCGCGGCACGCAACGCGCCGCGGCGCGGTCCGCGCCGGCGAGCCTGCGGTTGCGGCTCGAGAGCGCGACCCCGTCGGGCTCGCGCACCGTCGGGACGCCGACGACCTCGACGCCGAAGTCGAGGTCGGCCGCGAGGCGACGCACGACCGCGAGCTGCTGCCAGTCCTTCTCGCCGAAGACGGCGCAGTGCGGGCGGACGGCGTGGAAGAGCTTGGTGACGACCGTGGTGACGCCCCGGAAGTGGCCCGGCCGGCCGCGACCGCACAACGGCTCGGTGAGCCCGCCGACCTCGACCGCGGTCCGGAAGCCCTCGGGGTACATCGCCCCCGCCGCCGGCGCGTAGACGGCGTCGACCCCGGCCTCGGCGCACGAGGCCAGATCCGCGTCGAGCGTGCGCGGGTAGCGCTCGAAGTCGTCGCGGCGGTCGAACTGGATCGGGTTCACGAAGATCGAGACCACGACCCGATCCGCGCGCCGGCGCGCCTCGGCGACGAGCGCCAGATGGCCGCCGTGCAGCGCCCCCATCGTCGGCACGAGCGCGATCCGCCGCCCGGCGGCGCGCTCCGCGTCCGCCCACGCCTGCATGGCGCCCGGGGTTGCGAGCGTGTCCATCACCCCACGCCCACCGCCGGCCGGTAGGCGTGCGCCTCGGTCGGAAAGGTGCCCGCGCGCACCTCGGCGACGAAGGCGCCCGCCGCGCGCACCACCTCGGTCCCCAGGTCCGCGTAGCGCTTGCCGAAGCGCGGCACCCACGACGAGAGCCCGAGGAGATCGTGCGAGACCAGCACTTGGCCGTCGCAGTGCGCGCCGGCGCCGATGCCGATGGTCGGGATCGCGAGCGCCGCGGTGATCTCCGCGGCGAGGTCGAGCGGCATCGCCTCGAGCACGACCGCGCACGCGCCCGCGGCCTCGACCGCCTTCGCGTCCTCGAGCAGGCGCTCGCGCCCGCCCGGCGCATGCCCTCGGCGGCGGCCCTGGACGCGGTGGCCGCCCATGCGGTGCACCGACTGCGGCGTCAAGCCCACGTGCCCCATCACCGGCACGTCGATCGCGGCGATCGCCTCGATCGTCCGCGCCACGGCGACGCCGCCCTCGAGCTTCACGCACTCCGCGCCCCCCTCCTTCACCAGCCGCACGGCGCTCTCGACGCCCTGCTGCGCGCTCGCCTGATAGCTGCCGAACGGCAGGTCGCCCACCACCAGCGCGCGCCGCCGGCCCCGGGCCACCATGCGCGTGTGGTAGACCATCTCGTCGAGGGTCACCGGCAGCGTGGTGTCGTTCCCCTGCACCACCATGCCGAGCGAGTCGCCGACCAGGAGCACGTCGACGCCGGCTTGGTCGAGCAGCCGCGCGAACGTCCAGTCGTAGGCGGTCACCATCGTGATCCGCTCGCCCGCGGCCTTCATCCGGCCCAGGTCGGGCACCGTCACCTTCTTCGGGTCCATGAAAAAAGCCTCCTCGGACCGATGGTCCGGGAGGCTTCGTCGTGCGTCGAGAGGACCCGTGCGCTCCGCAGTCCCCGGCGCTCACGCGCTCGGGTCCGTGGAACCCTGCTCTGCCTGCGGGCTTGCGGGAGCCCGCCGCCCTCACGTCGCCGTCGTGACGTCCCGTCTCGGTCCGTGCAATCCCCGCCCCCTTCGGGGGGTCGGGGTCGTTCAGCTGGATCCAAGCGGTATGTAGTGCTGTACCCCCTGTCGCATGCCCCGGATCTCCTTGATCAGGTCGGCGAAGTCGCCGCCGTGCTCGACGAAGTCGATGTCCGAGCAGTTGACCACGAGAAGCGGGGCGTCCGTGTAGTTGTAGAAGAAGTTGCGGAACGCCTCCGTGAGCCGTGCCAGGTAGTCGGGGTCGATGCCGCGCTCGAAGTCCCGGTCGCGCTTGCGGATGCGGCGTAGCAGCACGTCCGGCCGGGCCTCGAGGTAGACGACGAGGTCGGGCGGGGGAAGCTGCTGGTCGAGCAGCGTGTAGAGCTGCTGGTAGAGCGCCAGCTCATCCGCATTGAGGTTGACCGCGGCGAAGATCCCGTCCTTCGCGAACAGGTAGTCCGTGACCGCGCCTTCTTTGCACGCGCCGTGCCGGGCGAGGTCGCGCTGCTGGCGGTAGCGCTCGAGGAGGAAGAAGAGCTGCGCCTGGAAGGCGTACTTGCCCCGGTCCTCGTAGAAGCGCCGCAGAAACGGGTTGTCTTCACCTTGCTCGAGGACGAGTGGCACGCCGAACTCGGTGGCGAGGCGTCGGGCGAGGGCCGTCTTGCCGACGCCGATCGGGCCTTCGACGGCGATGTACCGCCCACCGGTCCGGTCGACCCCCATCCCCTCCTCTGTGTCGTCCCTAACACAGGCGCGTGTGCCGTGTCCACCGCGGCCGTGCTATACGAGCCCGCCGCATGCCGACCGCCGTGCTGCGCCGGACCGTCTCCCAGCTCTTCATGGTCGGGCTGCCCGGGCCGACGCTCGACCGGCGCACGCGCGCGTTCTTCGCCGAGCACCCCCCGGGTGGGGTCATCCTCTTCCGGCGCAACGTGCGCTCGGCCGCGCAGCTCCGCGCGCTCGTGGGGGCGCTGCACGACGGTGGCGCCGGCGTGCCGCCGCTGGTCGCCATCGACCACGAGGGGGGGCGCGTGCACCGCCTGCCGCGGCCGTTCACCCACTTCCCACCCGCCGCGGTCGTCGGCGCCACCGGCGATCCGCGGCTGGCCGAGGCCGTCGGCCGGGCGATGGGCCGCGAGCTTGCCGCGGTCGGCATCGACCTCGACTTCGCCCCCGTGCTCGACGTCTGGTCGAACCCGCGCAACCAGGTGATCGGCGACCGCGCCTTCGGGCGCGAGCCCGAGCGCGTCGCCCGCATGGCGCTCGCGCTCGCGCGCGGGCTCACGCACGCGGGCGTGCTCCCCTGCGGCAAGCACTTCCCCGGCCACGGCGACACGGTCGGCGACTCGCACCACGTGCTGCCGCGCGTGCCACGCTCGCGCCGCGCGCTCGCCGCGACCGAGCTCGTGCCCTTCGCCCGCGCCGTCCGCGCCGGGCTGCCCGCCCTCATGACCGCGCACGTCGTCTACCCGGCCCTCGACGCGCGCCGTCCGGCGACGCTCTCGCCGGCGATCTGCCGTCGCCTGCTGCGCGCCCGCCTGGGCTTCCGCGGCGTGCTCTTCAGCGACGACCTCGAGATGCAGGCCGTCGCCGGCCACCGCACGCCGGCCGCGGCGGCGGTCGCGGCGCTGGCCGCCGGCTGCGACATGCTGCTCGTCTGCCAGTCGCCCGCGGCGGCGCGCCGCGCGATGATCGGCGTCGAGGCGGCGGTCGCCGCGGGCCGGCTCGCCGCGGCCGACGTCGTCGCCGCGCTCGGCCGCATCGAGGCGCTGCGACGCCGGTGCCGCCCGCGCCCGCGACACGCCCGGCTCGGTTGGCCGGCGCACGCGCGCCTCGCCGCGCGGATCGCCGCGACGGCGCGCGCCTAGCGACGGCGTTCGCGTCGCGGCTCGGTCTTGCGCGCCGGCTTCGCCGGCGCCGCGGCGCCCGCCGTCGGCGCTGCGCCGCGCACGAGCCGCGCGAGCGAGCGGCCGAGCGGCTGCTGCGCCACGCCGCGCTCGGTGATGATCGCCGTGATGAGCTCGCTCGGCGTCACGTCGAAGGCCGGGTTGATCACCTTGATGCCGCTCGGGGCGACCTGGCGGTCCAAGACGTGCGTCACCTCGCGCGCGGGGCGCTCCTCGATCGGGATGCGCTCACCGCGAGAGCAGGCGAGATCGACGGTCGACAGCGGCGCCGCCACGTAGAACGGGATCGCGTGGCGATGGGCCAGCACGGCATGGCCGTAGGTGCCGATCTTGTTCGCGACGTCTCCGTTGGCGGCGACCCGGTCGGCGCCGACGACCACCGCGCTCACCCGGCCGCGCTGCATGAGGTGCCCGGCCATGTTGTCGGTCACCAGCGTCACCGGAATGCGATCCTTCTTGAGCTCCCAGGCCGTGAGCCGCGCCCCTTGGAGGAAGGGCCGGGTCTCGCAGGCGATCACCTGGATGCGCTTGCCCGCCTCGCGGGCGGCGCGGATCACGCCGAGGGCCGTCCCGTAGCCGGCGGTGGCGAGCGCGCCCGCGTTGCAGTGGGTGAGCACGGTCGCGCCGTCCTCGAGAAGCGCCGCCCCGTGCGCACCGAGCCGGCGGTTGGCGGCGACGTCCTCGTCGTGCACCGCGAGCGCTTCGCGCTCGAGGAGCGTGGAGAGCGTGTCGAGCGAACGGTGCTGGTTGCGCAGGAACACGCGCCGCATGCGGTCGATCGCCCAGAAGAGGTTCACCGCGGTCGGCCGGGTGACCGCGAACGTCCGGCACAGGCGGTCGAACTCCCGGGCGGGATCGCCCGGCTTGAGGCTGCGTGCGCCGAGCGCGATGCCCATGGCGGCCGCCACCCCGATGGCGGGCGCCCCCCGGATCACCATGTCCTTGATCGCGCGCGCGACCTCCCGGTGGTCGCGATACACGCGGTAGACCTCCCGCGTCGGCAGGAGCCGCTGGTCGAGCATGACCACGCGCCCGTCCCGCCACTCGATCGTCCTGACTGCCATGGCTCGTATCCCGTGCTGCGAGGCGCAGCATAGCCGAACCGCCCGCCGGGGAACAGCGGCAAGCCGCGTCTTCGCCTTGACCGCGCCGCGGCGCGCCCGCTATCGTCGGGCCCTCGGGCCGTGAGCCAGTACCGCCAGAGCTACAGCGCGCAGGTCGCGGCGTCGCCCGAGGCCTGCTTCGCCGTGCTCACGGACTTCGACGCCTACCCGCGCTGGTCCTCGCCGGTGAAGAGCACGCGCGTGCTCGAGCGCCGCCCCGATGGGCTCGCCCGGCGGGTCGACTTCGTCCTCGACATGACCGTGCGCACGGTCCACTACGTGCTCGAGTACGACTACGACCCGCCGCACGGCGCGTCGTGGCGCCTGGTCGAAGGCGATCTCGCCGGCGTCGACGGCTCCTACCGCTTCACCCCCGAAGGCGAGGGCACGCGCGCCACCTGCGAGCAGGCGATCGACCTGGGCTTCTGGGTGCCGGGCTTCCTGCGCAGCACCTTCGAGCGCAAGGCGCTCCGCGATTCGGTCGAGGAGTTCCGTCGCGCGGTCGAGTCGCGCGCGACCGCCGGCCGAGCGTAGGGCGGCAGCGCGGCGTCAGGTCGTCCGCGCGCGCGCCACCATGAACGCCACGGCATCGTTCATGCCGATCGGCTCGAGCGCGATACGCGGGTGCGCCCGCGCGAACACGCGGAACACCTCGTCGCAGAACCCCTGACCGACCACGTCGACTCCCGAGAAGTCGAGCGTGACGTGGGTGAACTCCCGCAGGCGCGCCAGCACCCGCTTGGCCTCCGAACGCGACACGAGCGCGCTCCCAAGCGCGGCGAGCTTGACGGTGACGCGGGTCCGGGCGAAGCGCAGCGTATCCGGGTCCGTGTACGCGCGGAACACGTCCTCGAGCCTGGGCGTCCGGCCCCGCACCACGGTCAGCTCCACCCGCGTGCCGCGCCGCGTACGGCTCGCACCGATGCCGCTGTCCCCGGCCTCGTTGTCGACGACCCAGGCGAGCGCCTCGCTCTCGAGCCGAAAGCGCGTCACGGCCTTGGACGAGAAGAAGAGGCCCTCCCCGCTGTGGCGCGCTGGGTCGCTCGTGAGCTTGCCCTTCTCCAGCTGCACGATGGCCTCGTGCGGCGACGCGAAGCCGAAGTCCTTGCGGATCCGACGGAAGACGCCGATTCCGTCGTCGGAAATCGTGGTCACCGTCGCCCCGCCCGCCGCGAAGACGACGGTCACCTCGACCGCACGGCCGCCGGAGTGGTCGACGGCGTTGTTGAGGACCTCCGTGGCGGCGTATTGGAGGCTGCGCAGCTCGTCGGTCCCGAGCGCGCGAATCCGGCCGATGGCGGCGGCCAGCTTCTGCCAGACGGCGTTCTCGTCGAGGCCGCGCAGCCGAAAGCGATGGCGCAGCCGCGGCAGCCGATATCGCGCGGCGCGACCCTTCCCCTGTCGCTCGAGGGCCCCGCTGACGACCAGGGCCTGGAGCAGGCGATGGGCGGTGGCGGCGGACACGCCGAGCGCACGTACCACGTCGCGATTGGCGACCGCGCCGCGCCGGTCGGCCAGCGCGCGCACCTGCTCGGCGGAAACCCTCACGAGGCGATCGTAGCTTAATCACATCACCATGTCGAGGTGATTAGTATCAGATCACCTCACGGTCAGCGTGAACTCGTCTTGGAGCACGCCGATCTCGTAGGCCTGCTCGCCGACGGTGAGACGCGCGCGGACCTCGAAGGCGTCGTGGTCCGCGGTGAGCGTCACCGCGCCCGGCGGCCGAGGCACAATCGCGTAGGCGAGCAGCAGCGGCAACGGGCCCGCGGCGGCCAGCGCCACCACGGGCGCGACGACGCGCTCGCCGAGCCGCGCGGCGTGCCACCCCTGCGGCCGCGGCTCCCCGACGCCGCCGGTCACGCGCACCGTCGTCGCTCCCGCGAAAGCGACGGCGACGCGCGCCAGCTCCGAGCGTCCCGCGAGGAGCGCGGGCCGCCCCTGGCAGACGGCCTGCACCGCCGCGTCGGGATGGAGATGGATCGACGACTCGGCCTCCCACTCGCCGCTGCCGAGGACCGTGTCGCAGACGAGCCAGAACCGGCCCGGCAGGCAGAGGACGCGGCGGCGGTGGCGGACGTCGGCGCCGCGCGCGGCGAGCCCGTGCTGCGTGGCCGCGAAGTAGGTGAGCCCGCCACGCACCGCCCAGACCACGTCGCTCACCTCGTGGACCGGCGCGAGGCTCTCGCGCGCGATCGTCACCACGCTGTGCCCGCGCGGTCCGCGGAAGTACTCCGCCCACGGCCCGGCCTCGTCGATCTCCGGGCCCGCGTCGACGATGAGCCGCAGGCCGCCGACCGAGAGCTCGTAGCCGAGCGCGCTCGCGTGCCCGTCGGGGGGCGCCGAGTCGCCGTCGAGGATCATCGAGTCGCCGGCGGCGCCGGGGAGCACGTAGTACCCCGTACGGCGCAGCGCGCGCGGACCCGGCGGCTCCGGAGGACGGGCGAGATGGAGGTAGGCCCGCTCGCCCGCCTCGCCGAGGACCAGCAGCGGCCAGAGCCCGGGCAGCGCCTCCGCCGTCGCCAGCGCCGGCTCGTGGAAGACCACGGCGGCGACGGCGAGCAGCTCCACGGCCGACGGGACCGCCGCCGGCACCGCGCCGTGGAAGAGCGGCAGCGCGCCGTCGGGGTGCAGCAGGCGGGCCACGAAGTCCGCCATGCCCTTCACGCGCTTGCGGCCCCACACGGGCACGTCGTCATTGCTCGCGCGCAGCGCCGCGCAGACCTCGAGGTACTGGGCGAGCACGAACGCCTGCCACGCCGGGCTGCGGCTGCAATGCCCGCCGTCCTCGTGCACCTGCTCTCGCAGCTGGGTCCAGAGGATCCCCGCGCCGGCCTCGAGCCACCCGCGCGCCTCCATCCCGTCGAAGAAACGACCGGCCATGAAGAGCGCGCGGCCGGCTCCGATCAGCCACGCGTCGGCGGGATGCGTGGCCGCCGCGGCGGCGAGCGTCTGCGCCTGCGTGTAGAGGCTCTCGAGCAGGAGCCCGCGCACGCGCGCGTCGGCGCGCAGCTCGGCGGCGAAGAAGGCGCACGCGTGGACGAGGTTCGCGACGCGCCCGCCGAGCGCGGCGACGCTCCACGCCGGCCCCTGCCCCGATCGAGCCCCCTCGATCCACTCCTCGATCAGGTCGGTGGCGACGCCGTACCAGGACGCACGGGCCTCCGGCGTGGGCGCGAGCGCCGCGGCGACACCGATCGCCTGCACGTCGTCGAGGCGGTTGAGCGCGATGCGCCACGCCTCCGGAAGGCCACGGGCGTCCCAGTCGATGCGTCCCGAGAACTCCACCGTACGCCCGCAATGCGTGAAGCGGCCGGCGCTGATCGCCTCCGCGCGCTCGAGCAGCGCCTGCGCGCCGTCGCGGACGCGCGCGAGCGCAGCAGCACCGGGAAGGAAGAGGTGCCCGTAGCGGACGCGCGGCTCGGGCTTCCGGGTCCAGGGGCGACGCCCGAAGACGGCCCGCAGCCGCGCCGGGAACCCGCCCGGCCGCGACTGCCGCGCGCCCCCCCGCCGTGGCTGGCGGAGCTGCCCCGCTTCCCCCAACACGTCCCCTCCCCTCTGCGCGCTCGCACTCTAGCGCACCGCGACCCCGAGGTCGACAGCCGGAGGTCGGGCGGCGTAACGCCAACCACCTGGGAGGACAACCCGTCCCCGCCGGGTTGCGCCGGGGGGACCGCTCGTCTACAAGCCGGAGCCCGCGATGCTCCTGGCCCTCGCCCTGCGCGAGCTCCGCCGTCGCGCCGTCCGTAGCGCCCTCACCGCCGTCGGCATCGCCATCGGCGTCGCCGCGCTCATCCTGCTCGGCGCACTCTCGGAGAAGATGGGACGGCTCGTCGCCGGCGGCCGCGACTTCGCGACCGGCCAGATCACCGTGAGCGGCGCCGGAACGGGCGCCGTCACCGGCATGACCCGGGGGGGCCTCCTCTCCGGCGATCAGCTCGAGGCCGTGCGCGCGGTGCCCGGGGTCGACGCGGTGGCGCCGATCGTGATGTTCCCGCTCTCCGATGCGCCCGCCGCGATGCCGTTCACGATGACGCCGTTCGTCTTCGGCGTCGACCTGGGCGCGCTCGTGCGCAACCACGCCAACCGCCACGTCCCGCCGCCGGCCGTGCGCGCCGGGCGGCTCGTCCCCGCGCCGGGCAGCGACGAGGTGGTGCTCGGCAGCGAGGTGGCGCGGCTCTATGGCGCCGCGGTCGGCGCGACGTTCCCGATCCGCGGCCGCGACTTCCGCGTCGTCGGCGTGCTCGATCCCACGTTCACCGGTCCCGACAGCCTCGTCTTCATGCCCTTCGAGACCGCCGAGCGCCTGCTGGTCGACAGCGAGCCGCTGCTCCGCCGCCTGGTGCTCGTCCCCGGAGCGCGCGTTCTGCCGATCGCGACCGCCGCCGCCGTGTTCTGGACGACGGGCACCGACCCGACGGCGCTCGCCGCGCGCATCGGCGCCGCGGTCCCCGGGCTCACCGTGCTCTCCCCCGCCGAGGCCGCACGCCAGGTCGACCGGGCGCTCGCGGTGCTCGACGGGCTCATCGTCGGCAGCGCGGTCGTGGCGCTGCTCGTCGCCTCGCTCGCGGTCGCCAACACGATGTTCACCGCGGTCGTCGAACGGCGGCGCGAGATCGGCATCAAGCGCGCCGTCGGGGCGACGCGACGGCAGGTGATCCGCCAGTTCGTCTGCGAGGCGGCCGTCCTCGGCGCGGCGGGGAGCTTGCTCGGGCTCGCGGGCGGCGCCGCCGGCGTGGTCGGGCTCAATTCGCTCACGGCGCGGCTCGGCGCGACGGCGTTCCTCATCACGGCGCGGCTGGTGATCGCGGCGGCGATCCTTCCCGCCGGCCTCGCCGCGCTCGCCGGGCTGTGGCCCGCGTGGCGCGCAGCGCGCATTTCCCCGAGCGAGGCGATCCGCTGGGGGTAGGGGGCGCAGTCAGGACGACGGGCCCGGCGGGGGTGCGGCTTCGGGCCGAGGCCCACGCCCGCGCCGGCGCCGCCGCCGCCGGCGCCGCCGCGGCCGCTCGACAACCGCACCCGGGTCGGGCGTCGCCGCGGGGGGCAGGCCGGGCGCTCCGAGCTCGGCGGCGAGGTCGTCCGCCGCGGCGTCGAGCGGCGGCAGCGCGAACGGCGCCGGCGGCGGCGCCGCCGGCGTGGGCGGCGGCGCCGCGAACGGACGCCCGGCGCCGTCGGGCCCGCGGCGGCCCCGGCGGCGACGGCGGCGGCGGCCGTCGCCCGCGTCGGGGCCGGCGAGCGCGGGCGGCAACGGCACGGCGCCGGCAGCCGGCGAAGGCCCCGGCGGCCGGCGGTCCCGCGCGCGGCGGCGGCGGCGTCCGAACGCCCGACCCGGCGCCGCCACGCCGTGCGCGTGACAGAGGTCGCAGCGCCCGCAGGGCGTCGGATCGGGATCGCCGAAGTAGCGGCGCAGCGCCACGCTGCGGCACTCGGGCTCGTTCACGTAGTCGACGACGGCCTTCAGCCGTCGGCCGTCCTCCCGGCGGAGGATCTCGAAGCGCTCGCGCAGGCTCTCCACCCGCTCGACGAGCGTCTCGAGGGGCCCGAGGGCGTGAATGCGTCCTTCGTCGACCCGTTCGCAGATGCCGGCCTCGACCAGCGCGGTGACGATCGAGCTGGCGGCGCGCTGCGAGATGCCGGCGGAGAGCGCCAGCTCCTCGATGTTGGCGTCGCGGTGCTCCGCCGCCCAGGCGCTCATGGCGCGGCCGAAGCGGCCGAGCAGCGCCGGGGAGAGGCGCGAGAGCGCCAGGAGGTGCTCCTGGATCTCGAGATCGCTCTCGTCGAAGAGGAGCACGCAGCGCGCGAGGTGGCCGTCGCGCCCGGCGCGGCCGGCCTCCTGCAGGTAGCGCTCGAGGGACGCCGGGGCCTGGTAGTGCACGATGTAGCGGATGTCGGGCTTGTCGATGCCGAGCCCGAAGGCGCTCGTCGCGACCATCACGATGCGCTTGCCCTTGCGCATGAACCGCATCTGATGCGCGGCGCGATCCTTGTCGGTCATCTTGCCGTGGTAGCGGGCGCAGGGCACCTTGATCAGCCGCAGCCCGAGCCACACGTCCTCGACCGTCTTCGTCGTCGAGCAGTAGATGATGCCCGGCCGCGGCAGCCGCCGCGCGAGCTTGGCGAGGTGGCGCAGCTTCTCGTCGCCGCGCAGCGAGCGCACCTCGAAGAGGAGGTTGTGACGGTGCGGCGAGGAGACGATGACGTCGGGATCCGTGAGGCCGAGGTAGCGCAGGATGTCGTCGCGGACGGGCGGCGTCGCGGTAGCGGTCAGCGCGAGCTTCTGTCCCGTCCGCAGGCCGGCCATGCGCTGGCCGAGCGCCAGGTACGCCGGACGGAAATCGTGCCCCCACTCCGAGACGCAGTGCGCCTCGTCGACGGCGACGAGCCCCGGCGGCACCCGCTCGAGCACCGCGCCGAGCTCGTCACCGGCGAGCGTCTCGGGGGTCGTCAGCACGAGCAACGAGCCGCCGGCGCCCAGCCGGGCGAGCCCCGCCCGGCGCTCCGCGGCGCCCACCGTGCTGTCGAGGCGGACCGCCGGGACGCCGAGCTGCTGGAGCTTCGAGAACTGGTCCTCGAGCAGCGCGAGCAGAGGCGAGACCACGATCGTGGGGCGCGGCAGCAGCAGGGAGGGCAACTGGTAGCAGAGCGACTTCCCGCCTCCGGTCGGCAGCACGAGCAGGACGTCGCGCCCCCCGAGCACGCTCATGATCGCCCGCTCCTGCTCGCGGTGCAGCCGCGGGATGCCGAAGCGCTCCCGCGCCACCTGGCGGACCTGCTCCACGCCGAGCTGCTGCGGAGCCGCCGCCTGTTCGGTCTCCAACATGACCACCTGCTCGCTGTCGCTGCGCGATACTCGCGCGGCTGCCGCCTCTCCGGGGTCCCCCCGGCCCCGCCGCCGCCCGGGACACGCACCGGTTCGGGGTACGCGCCTCGCGCGGGTGGGGTGCGCGGTGCTTTCGAGCCCCCCGCGCTACCCGAGATCTGCTTAGCGCATGCGGCGGGGAAAATCCACCCCGCCCTCGGGCTCAGATGAATAGGAGGAACGCCACGGTGATGGCGATCGAGGCGGCCGCCCCGAAGATCGCCGCCGTGGCCTCGGCGGCATGCGACGCGAACTGCTCGAGGGGGGTGGGCTCGACGACCGCCCGCACGTTCTGCTGCTCCCCGGGAGCGAGCACGACGGCCCGCACCTGCTGCTGCTCCTGCCCCTCCTGCACCGGCTCGACGCGCTGCTCGCTCCCGCCCGGGAGGGGAACGACCGTCTGCTGGCGCGTGTCCTGCGCGCGGGCGGCGCCTCCCAGGGCGGCGAGCAGCGCGATCAGGATGGCGACCGAGCGCACGCGGCCACCATAGCCCATCCGCACGGCGGATGGGAACCGCAATTGCCATGCGGGCCGGGGGGGGCCGCACATTGCGGGGGCGCAGCGACCCGGCTAACAGTGGCAGGCCCAGGGGGGACGCGATGACCCAGCATCCGGGAGAGCTCGAGGCGATCATCGACCGGGTGGTCGACAGCTACCGGGGCGGCCGGCTCATCGACAGCCTGAGCACGGCCCAGCTCCCCAACAAGCGCCAGGTGATCGACGCGCTCAACCACCTCAAGGCGGTCGTGTACCTCGGCTACTACACCACCGGGACGCTCGACGAGTCGAAGCTCCGCTTCGCGATCGCCTCCCACCTCTACCCGGCCTGCGAGGTGCTCACCGAGCAGATCCGCCGGGCGGTGAGCTACGAGGGCTTCCGCACCGCGGGCGCACCCCGGCCGCCGGAGTGGCCGGAGGCGGTGGCGCTGCGGCTGCTGGGGCGCATCCCGGCGCTCCGGGCGATGCTGTCGAAGGACGTGCTCGCGGCGTTCCAGGGCGATCCGGCCGCCCACGGCGTCGAGGAGGTGATCTTCAGCTACCCCTCGATCGAGGCGATCACGGTGCACCGCATCGCGCACGAGCTCTACCGCGAGGGGGTGCCGATGCTGCCGCGGATCATGGCCGAGCACGCCCATTCCGTCTCCGGGATCGACATCCACCCGGGTGCGTCGATCGGCGAGTCGTTCTTCATCGACCACGGGACCGGGGTGGTGATCGGCGAGACCGCGACCATCGGCGACCGGGTCAAGATCTATCAGGGCGTCACCCTCGGGGCGCTGAGCCTCGCCCGGGGAGCGGCTGCCGGGCGGGGGGGCAAGCGGCATCCGACGATCGAGGACGACGTCACCATCTACGCCGGAGCCACCATCCTCGGCGGCGACACCGTGATCGGCCGCGGGTCGGTCGTGGGCGGTAACGTCTGGCTGGTCGAGTCCGTCCCGCCGGGAAGCCGGATCCACTACGAGGCCCCGGGAGCCCGCTAGCGCCACCGGTCGGCGCCCCGCACCTTGACAACGCGCGCCGGCTGTGGGAGCAGCAGGCCGTCGCGTCGTCTGGCACGTGCCCCCGTGTGAACGCGCATGCGGCTTGAGCCATCCGCGGATCCGGGTCGAGCCATCCCGCGGGTGCGGGTGGCCCACCTCGTCACGGGCGAAGCGCTCTCCGCGCTCGCCGCGCGGCTGAGCGCCGTGTCGCGCGTCCAGCGGGGCGCCGTCGACGCGCGGATCTGGACGGTCGGGGTGCACGACGCCGAGGACGTCGCCGGCGCCGGCGTGCCGGTCGCGCTGCTCGCGCGCAGCACCGCGGCGGCAGCGGCCATGCTCGCCGCGCGGCTTTGCCGCGAGCGCATCGACGTGCTCCATACGCACACGCCGCGCGCGGACCTTCTCGCGGCGGTGGCGGGCGGGCACGTGCGGCGGGCGAGCACCCAGGCCGCCGCCACCGGCGGGTCGGCGATCCACCGGTGCGCGCTGCGCCGGTTCGATCGCGTCTACGCGTCGAGCCGCGTCGCCGAGCAGCACCTCGTCTGCGGCGGCATCCGCGCCGAGCGGCTCCGCTGCGTTCCGCCGCCCGTCGACGCAGCGCGCTTCGCCGGCGTCTACCGCCAGCGGACGGCGCCCGGCCGCTCGCGGACGGGAGTCGTCGCGCTCCTCGGCCCCCTGATCGCCTCGCCGGCGGCCCTCGACGTCCTGCAGGCCTTCGCGGCCGCGCGCCTGCCGGCGGCCTGCCGCCTCGTGATCGCCGGGGACGGGCCCGACGAGCGCGTCTTCGCGGCATGGCGCGTCCGGCTCGGCCTGGAAAGTCGGCTGCATCTCCGGCCGGCGCCGGCCGACCCGTTGCCGCTGCTGCGCGTGTGCGACGTGGTGGTCGTGCCGCCGGCGGGCACGAGCCTGCCGGCGCCGGCGCTGGCGGCGTGCGCGGCGGGGGTCCCCGTGGTGGCCCTCGACGCCCCCGGCATCCGCGAGCTGATCGACGAGGGCCACACGGGCCTGCGCCCGGCGCCGGGCGACCGGGACGCGATCGCCGCCGCCCTCGAGCGCGCCGTCGGCGACGACGACCTCGTCGCGCGGCTCGTGCGTCACGCCCGGCGCCTCGTCGAGCGGCGCTTCGCCCTCGAGCGGCACGCCGTCGTGCTCGCCCGGGACTACCGGGCGCTCGCCGCCCCGGCGTCCGCGGTGCGCGTGCCGCTCGCCCTGCCGCTGCGCCTGGGGAGCCAGCCGCAGGCCTGAGCGCCCACGCCGTCAGCGGCCGAGCGCCTCGGGCCCCTCGGCGCCCGCGAACGTCCCGTTGTCGGGCGCCAGCTCGAGGTTGTAGAACGACGTGAACTCGCGCCGGAACGTCAGCTCCACGGAGTCCGTCGGGCCGTTGCGCTGCTTGGCGACGATGATCTCCGCGACGTTCTTCTTGTCGCTGTCCTCGTTGTACACCTCGTCGCGGTAGATGAACGCGATCACGTCGGCGTCCTGCTCGATCGCCCCCGATTCGCGCAGGTCCGCGAGCCGCGGCTTCGGCGGGTTGCGGTTCTCGACCTGGCGGTTGAGCTGCGAGAGCGCGACCACGGGTACGTCCAGCTCCTTGGCGAGCGCCTTGAGGGAGCGCGATATCTCCGAGATCTCCTGCTCGCGGCTGTCCTTGCCCTCCGAGCTGCGCATGAGCTGGAGGTAGTCGACCATGACGAGCCCGAGCCGCGCGCGCGACTCGCGCTTGAGACGCCGCGCCTTGGCCCGCAGCTCGAGCACGCTGAGCGCGGGCGTGTCGTCGATGTAGATCGGCGTCTCGGCGAGCCGTCCGGCGGCCATGGCGAGCTGCGGAAACTCGCGGTCGGAGAGGTGCCCCGTACGCACGCGCGCCAGGTCGACCTGGGCCTCCGAGCACAGGAGCCGCATCGCGAGCTGCTCTTTGGACATCTCGAGCGAGAAGATCGCCACGCCGCGGTCGGCGTGCATCGCGGCGTGGGCCGCGATGTTGAGGGCGAATGCCGTCTTGCCCATGCTCGGCCGCCCGGCGATGATGATGAGGTCCGACGGCTGGAGACCCGCCGTGATCCGGTCGAGGTCGGTGAACCCGGTGGGGACCCCGGTCACCGCCTGCTTCTGCTCGTAGAGCCGCTCGATCAGCTTGATCGTGTCGGTGAGGACGTTCTCGATGCGCACGAAGGCGGGGCGCACCTCGCGGTCGGAGATCGCGAAGATGCGCCGTTCGGCGTCGTCGAGGAGACCGCTCACGTCGGTGGGCGCGTCGTAGCCGCGGGTGGCGATCTCGGTCGCCGCCGTGATCAGCCCGCGGAGGATCGAGCGGTCGCGCACGATGCGCGCGTAGTTCACGACGTTGGCCGCCGTCGGGACCCGCTCGGCGAGCTCGGCGAGGTACGCACCGCCGCCCACCTCGGCCAGCTCGCCGCGGGCGCGCAGGACCTCCGCGAGCGTGACCAGGTCGACGGGCTCGTTGCGCTCGGAGAGGCCGAGCATCGCGCGGAAGATCCGCCGGTGCGCCTCGCGGTAGAAGTCCTCGGCGTCGAGCAGCTCCACCACGCGATCGAGCGCCGCGTTGTCGAGCAGGACGCCGCCGAGCACGGACTGCTCCGCCTCGAGGCTCTGCGGCGGCACCCGCCGGAGGTTCTCGTCGACGGACGCCATGTCCCTCAGCGGGATTCGCCCGCCCGCTCGAGGACGCGCTCGAGCGCACGCCGGTCGTGCCAGCTCAGCTGCTCCCCAGGGACGGTGCGCGCCGCCGGCGGCGGCGCCAGCATGAGGAACCGCCAGAGCGCCACCGCCGCCACCAGCCCGGTGGCCAGCATCACGAGCGGTCCGACGACCGCCCCCGGCGACCTCCCGCGACGCCGCGATCTCCCGCCCGCCATCCCCTCACGTCCTCCGCTTCCGGTCATGCCTCGACCGCGATGGCGCCGCCGGCGTCGAGCCGCAGCCGCACGACCGGCCAGCCCCGCCGCGCCGCCGCGCGGCGCAGGCGCGGGTCGGGGTTCACGACGCGTGGCCGGCCGACACGCTCGAGCACCGGCAGGTCGGTGATCGAGTCCGTGTAGAAGTAGCTGCGTGCGAGGTCGATGCCGTGCGTCCTGGCGAACTGCTCCGCCCAGAAGATCTTGCCCTGCCCGTAGCACACCGGCCGCACCGCCTCGCCCGTGAACCGTCCGTCCTTCACCACCAGTTGCGTCACCAGCACATACTCGATGCCGAGGTCGGCCGCCAGAGGCTCCGCCAGATAGCGGGTCGCGCTGGTGAGGATCACGGGAAGGTGGCCGGCCCGTCGGTGCGCGGCGACCGTCGCCGCCATCGCCGGGAACACCCACGGGCGAACCTCGCGGGCGTACCAGGCCTCGGCGTCGGCACGAACCTCTACCTCGGCGCGTCCGCGTACCCACTCGAGCGAGGCCGCGAGCGCTCGCTCGAGGTCGAGCAGCCCCATCTTGTAGCGCAGTAGGAAGTAGAGCGTGAGCGCGACGTCGCGGCGGCGCGCCTGGCCGGTGCGCCGGAGGTGCCGCATGTACAAGGGGGCCGAGTTGCGAGCGAGGAGCGTGCCGTCGATGTCGAAGAGCGCGGCGATGCCCACCGGGGCGTCCCTAGGCCCGCTCGACCACCATCGCGATCCCCTGGCCTCCGCCGATGCAGAGCGAGGCCACGCCGAGCCGCGCGTCGCGATCCGCCATCGCGTAGAGCAGCGTGACCAGCACCCGGCAGCCGCTCGCGCCGATCGGATGCCCGAGGGCGATCGCTCCCCCGTGGACGTTCACCCGCCCCTTCGGGATGCGCAGCTCCCGCAGCACACCCAGCGACTGTGCGGCGAACGCCTCGTTGAGCTCCCAGAGGTCGATCTCCTCCCGCCGCAGCCCGGCGCGCGCGAGCGCCTTCTCCGACGCCGGCCACGGGCCCATGCCCATCAGCGAGGGATCGACGCCCGCCGACGCGTAGGCCCGTACCGCGGCGAGCGGGGCGAGGCCGAGCTCCCGCGCCTTGCGCTCGGACATCACCACGACCGCGGCCGCGCCGTCGTTGATGCCCGAGGCGTTGCCGGCGGTCACCGTGCCGCCGTCGGGTTTGAAGGCGGGTCGCAGCCGGCTCAGGCCCTGGAGGCTCGTGTCCGGACGCGGGTGCTCGTCGGTGTCGAAGAGGATCGTCTCGCCCTTCTTCGCCGCCGGCACCTCCACCGGGACGATCTCCGCCTTGAACTTCCCGGCCTTGATCGCCGCCGCGGTCTTCTGCTGGCTCTCGACGGCGAACTCATCCTGCTCGGCGCGCCCGATCTCGTACTTCGCGGCGACGTTCTCCGCCGTGATCCCCATGTGCACGTGCGTGATCGGGCAGCTCAGCCCGTCGGCGATCATCGAGTCGAGGAGCTGATCGTGGCCCAGGCGGTAGCCGAAGCGCGCCTTCTTGAGGAGGTAAGGCGCGCCGCTCATGCTCTCCATGCCGCCCGCCACGATCACGTCGGCCTGGTCGAGCGCGATCGCCTGCGCGGCCAGCGCGACCGCCTTGAGGCCCGAGCCGCAGGCCTTGTTGACGGTGAAGCTCCCGACCTCCTTGGGGATCCCCGCTTCGAGCGCCGCCACCCGTCCGGGATTCAAGCCGAGGCCGGCGGGCAGCACGTGCCCGAGGATCACCTCCTCGACCTGCGCGGGATCGAGCCGCGCACGCCTGACCGCCTCGCGCACGGCGATCGCCCCGAGCTGAGTGGCGGGAAGCTGGGCAAGCGCCCCGCCGAGCGTGCCGATCGCGGTTCGCGCGGCGCTCACGATCACTGGCTTGCCCATGGTGGGTCCTCCTCGCCGGCGGACCTTACCACAGCCGGGTCGGCCGACGCCATCGGCGCCGCCGCAGCTCGGAGCTCAGGCCGGCGCCACCCGGTAGCAGGTCGTGCCGCTCACGACCACGCGCTCGAAGGCGTCGTCCAGATTCATGGTCGTCTCGGCTCCGCCGAGGAAGAGGTAGCCGTCGGGGCGGAGCAGCCGCCGCATCCGGCCGAGGATCGCCCGCTTGGTCTCGACGTCGAAGTAGATGAGCACGTTGCGGACGAGGATCGCGTCCATCGGCGGGAGCGCCGGCCAGGCATCGGCGAGGTTCACCGTGAAGAACTCGACCATCCGCCGCACGTCCTCGCGCAGCCGCCACTCCACGCCCGCCTTCTCGAAGTATTTGACCAGCAGCGCCGCCGGCAGGCCGCGGTTCACCTCGAGCTGCCGATAGCGGCCCTCGCGCGCCCGCGCCACCATCTCCTCGGAGATGTCGCTCGCCAGCAAGCGGACCGTCCATCCCTCGAGCTGGGGGAAATGCTCCCGGAGGAGCATCGCGACGCTGTACGGCTCCTGGCCGCTCGACGCAGCGGCGCACCACAGGCTGAGGGTGCGCTCGGCGGCGCGGCGGGCGAGGAGATCGGGGAGGACGACGTCGCGCAGCGCCGCGAACGGGCGTAGGTCGCGGAAGAAGCTCGTCTCGTTGGTCGTCATGGCCTCGACGACCAGACGGTGGAGCCGGCCCGCGCGCTGCGCCCGCATGCGCGCGACCAGCTCGGCGACGGTCGCCAGCCCTTCCGCGCGCGCGAGCGGCATCAGCCGGGACTCGACCAGGTAGCTCTTCCCCGGCTCGAGGACGATCGCCGCCCGCTCGTGCACCAGCGAGCGGATGTAGTCGAACTCGGGCTCTCCCAGCGCCATCGCGCGCGTCCGTTTCGGCTGCTCGCCTCAGGCGGCGGGCTCGTCGGGCCGTGCGGGAATCCCGAGCAGCGCGAGCTTCTCGATCAACGCGTCCTTGGTGAAGGGCTTCATGAGGTACTCATCCGCGCCGGCCGCGAGCGCCCGAACCACCTGCGCGGTCTCGGTCTCGGTGGTGACCATCATGAGGCGCACCGCCGCCCAGCGCGGCTCTGCCCGGACGGCCTGGACGAACGCGAGGCCGTCCATCTCCGGCATGTTCCAGTCCACGAACGCGACGTCCATGCGGCTGGCGGCCGCGAGCCGCTCGAGCGCCTCGCGGCCGTTGGCCGCCTCGAGCACCTCGAAACCGATCCGCTTGAGAATGTTGGCGATGAGGATCCGGATCGCCTGCGAGTCGTCGATCACCAAGGCCCGCACGGTCACCTCCTCGAAAGCCCGGCCGCGTCGGCCGGCCCCCGGTTCACCAGGATCCGGCGCACGATCTCGTGCGCGATCTCCCCGAGCGGCAGCACGCGGTCGGCGAGGCCGGCGCCGGCCACCGCGCCCGGCATCCCCCACACCACGCTGGTCGCCTCGTCCTGGACGAGGATCTGTCCCCCGGCCGCGGCGACGCGCAGGCAGCCCTGCAGCCCGTCGCGGCCCATCCCGGTGAGGACGACGGCGAGCGCGTGGCGCCCGTAGACCTCGGCGACCGAGCGCAGGAGCACGTCGACCGACGGGCGGCACGAATTTTCCGGCGGTCCCTCGTGGGTGCGGATGCGCACTCCTGCCCGCTCGCGCACCACCTCCATGTGGTAACCCCCGGGCGCCACCTCCACGCAGCCGGCCGCGAGCAGCTCGCCCGGTGCGGCCTCGCGCACGCGCATCGCCGACTTCGCGTCGAGCCGCTCGGCGAGGAGCCGCGTGAACAGCGGCGGCATGTGCTGGACCACGACGATCGGCACCGGGAACGTCGGCGGGAGCTGCGGCAGGACCGCGGCGAGCGCGTTCGGGCCGCCGGTCGACGCGCCGATCGCGAGCACCTCGACGCGGCGGTCCGCCCCGGCGGCGGCGGGCCGCGGCAGGCCCGGGCGCGCGGCGGGCGCCGCCGGCCGCTCGGCCGCCGCGGCGCACAGCGCGCGGATCTTGGGGATCAGCTCCTCGCGGACGCGCGCGAGGGCCGCGCTCACCCCGCCGGCGGCGGGCGGCTTGGTGACGTAGTCGGTCGCCCCGCGGGCGAGCGCCTCGAGGGTCGCGGCCGCACCGCGCTCGGTGAGCGAGCTGAACATCACCACCGGCAGCCGCGGATGCGCCCGGCGCAGCTCGACGAGCGTCGCCAGGCCGTCGAGCTCGGGCATCTCGACGTCGAGGATGACGAGGTCGGGATGGAGCTCGGCCAGGCGCGCGAGCGCGACGCGTCCGTTGGGCGCGGTGCCGACCACCTCGATCGCGGCGTCGCTCGCCAGCGCCTCGGTCACCACGCGGCGGGCGACGACGGCGTCGTCGACGATCAGGACGCGGATCCTGCGCATGGTCGTCACGCCGGCGGCGGGGCTCCGGGGCGACCCCGCCGATCAGCCGGCCATCCGCAGGTTCGCCGCCGCGCGGCCCTCGTCGCCGTCCCGGTCGCGGTCGGCCGCCGGCCGTTCGTGGGGCCACGCCGGCGCCGCCCGGCTTCCCTCCGCGCAGCGGAACCGTCCGACGAGCGCCTGCAGATCGGCGGCCATGCGGGCGAGCTCGCCCGCGGCGGTCTGCGTGTCGTTGGCGCCGGCGCTCGTGTTCTGCGCCGCCTGCGCCGCGCCGGTGATGCTCTCGGCGATCTCCCCGCTCGCCTTCGCGGCCTCCGTGACGTTGCGGGTGATCTCGCTCGTGGTGACGCTCTGCTCCTCGACTGCGCTCGCGATCGTGTTCGAGATGTCGTTGATCTGGTGGATGATGCCCGTGATCTCGCCGATCGCCCCCACGGCGCCCTCCGTGTCGTGCTGGATGGCCTCGATCCGCCGGCTGATGTCCTCGGTCGCCCGCGCGGTCTGCTTGGCGAGCTCCTTCACCTCGTTGGCGACCACCGCGAAGCCCTTGCCGGCCTCGCCCGCCCGCGCGGCCTCGATGGTGGCGTTGAGCGCCAGGAGGTTGGTCTGCTGCGCGATCGAGGTGATGACCTTGATCACCTCGCCGATCTCGGCGCTGCTCTCGCCGAGCTTCGCGACCGTCGCGTTCGTGGCCTCGGCGGCGTGCACCGCGGCGGTCGCCACGCGCGCGGCCTCGGTCGCGTTCTTCGCGATCTCCCGGATGCTGGTGGCCATCTCCTCGGTCCCCGAGGCGACCGTCTGGAGGTTCTTGCTCACCTGGTCCGCGGCCGCCGACACGACGTTCGCCTGCGCCGAGGTCTCCTCCGCGTTGGCGGCCATCTGCCGGCTCACGGTGGTCAGCTCCTCGGCGGAGCCCGCGAGCGAGAAGGCGTTGGCGCCGATGCCGACGAGGGCCGAGCGCATCGAGCCGACGGCCTCGTCGAGGGCGCTCGCCATCTGTCCGAGCTCGTCGCGCGAGGTCACCTCGAGCTGCTGCGTGAGATCGCCCGCTGCCACGGCGTCGAGCACCTCGACCGTGCGCTCGAGCGGCCGCGTGATGCCACGCGCGATCCCGAGGCCGAGCGTGGCGATCAGCACGCCGACGCCGAGACCGATCAGCAGGATGAAGTCCCGCAGGCGCCGCGCCGGGGCGAGCGCCTCCTGGGCGGCATCGCCCACGATCACGCCCCAGCCGTAGCCGCCGAACTCGAGCGGCACCTTCGACGCCGCATGGCCGTTGACGTACTCGAGCTTGCGGCGCGGATCGGTTTCGGTCGTGAAGCCGTCCTTGCCGTGGACCGTGAGCCGGGCCGCCTCGAGGCCCGCGTCGGCGAGATTGAGAGAAAGGATGGCCTGCGGATCGGGATCCCAGAGCACCAGGCCCGCCTTCGAGATCACCTGCGCCCCGGTGGCGGCCATCCCCTTGCCGTGCAGGCCCTGGAGCAGCTCCGCCATGATCCGGCCGACGATGCGGTCCGCCGATGCGCGGTTCGACCACACGCGCGCCGGTCTTCCATGCTCGTCCACCACCGGCGTCGAGAAGTTGAGGGCGAGCCCGCGGCCGCCGGTGGCCTGCGCGACCCACCGGTCCTCGATCGGGTCGGCGTAATAGGTCTCGCCCGGCGGCACCGCGCCCGCCGCGATCTTCTCGAACCACTCCTCGCCCTTCACGCTGCGCCCGACGAAGGCGCCCGCGTCGATGCTGCGGCCGTCCGGCCCCACGGTGTTGGTCGCGACCACGGTGCCGTCGAGGTCGGCCACCACCATGAGGTCGTAGATCGCGTAGGTTTTCACGTAGAAATTCGCCGCCGCCGTGACTTCGCTGGCGGCACCCCGCGCCATCGGGTTGAAGGCCATGACCTGGACGTCTTCGTGGCGCTCGAAGAGGTCGCGGTCGATCTTGTCGATGGTGGCCTGCGCGTAGCTCTGGAGCTGGCGCCCGGTCGACTCCGCGAGCTCCGCCCGGCTCCGCCGGTAGGCGAGCAGCGCGACGCCGAAGAGGGGGACGAGGCCGAGGAGGAGAAACGCGGCCAGCAGCTTGGTCCTCAAGCTCGCGACTCCAAACCATGCCCTGCGGCTCACGGCTCGCTCCTCCCTGTGGCCTCCGGGGCGAGCCCCTGCACGGCCTTGTCCGGATCGAGGAGCAGCAGCAGCCGCTCCTCGAGCTTGTAGGCGCCGCAGATCAGCTCGCGCGCCACGCCCCGCAGGGTCTCGGGCGGCCGCTCGAAGGACTCCGCCGCCACCTCGACCACGCTGCCGATCTCGTCGACCAGCAGGCTCACCGCGCCGTCGTCCGTGCGCAGCACGACGTTGGTCGGCAGGCAGCCCGCGGGCCAGCCGCCCAGCTCGAGCCGCCGGCGCAGGTCGATCGCGGTCACGATCTGACCGCGTAGGTTGATGAGCCCGCGCACGACGGGCGGTGCGAGCGGCACCCGGGTCGTCTCGCGGTAGCCGATCACCTCCTGCACCCGCAGCACGTCGACCCCGAAACAGAGCCCGTCGAGGAAGAACGTGCAGACCTGCCGTACCGCCGCCACGGCTACGCCATCGCCTCCCGCGCCAGGACCGCCGGCAGGTCGAGGAGCTCGGTCACCCGCTGCTGGATCACCACCGAGCCGGCGGTGCCCGGCCGCGCCCATCCCCCCGCGGGGCGCGCGGGCTCGCGCACGACGTCGAGGATGCGGTCGACGACGAGCCCCACGCGGCGCTCCCCGTCGGCATGCACGACCACTTGGAGCGGGTCCGCGTCGGTCGCCGCGTCGGGCACCCCGAAGACCTCGGCGAGGGGGACCAGCGGCAGGATGCCGCCCCGGTACTGGACGACCGGCCGGCCGCCCACCCACTCGACGGCAGCGCGGGGGACCTCCTCGAGGCGCGCCACCAGAGCCAGCGGCATCGCCATGCGGCCGCCGGCGCCGAGCGCGAAGACGAGGAGATCCCGGCGCTCGTCCGCGACTTCCGCGCCGCCCGCGGCGGCCTCGCCGAGCGTCGGTTCGCGCACCTCGGAGACGACGTGGGCCCGCTGCGCCAGCCCGAGCACGTCGAGGATGAGCGCCACCCGGCCGTCGCCCATGATGGTCGCGCCGGCGAAGACGGGGACGGCGCGCAGCGGTCGGCCGAGCGGCTTCACCACGATCTCCTCGGGGTCGAGCACGCCGTCCACGATGAGCCCGAACCGCCGGCCGGCGGCCTCGAGCACCACGACGTCGGTCACCCGCGCGGCGACCAGATCGGCGGCCGCGGGGGCCGCGACGCCGAGCTCGCGCCCGAGGTGGACGAGCGGCAGGAGCGCGCCGCGCAGGCGGTGTACGGGGGCCCCGTGGATCAGCTCGACGCCGCGTCCCGTCCCGCTCTCGAGGCGCACCAGCTCGCGCACGCTCCCCTGGGGGATCGCGTAGCGGTCCCCGTCGCAGGCGACGATCAGCGCCGGGACGATCGCGAGCGTGAGCGGGATCCGGATCCGGAACGTGGTGCCCCGCCCGGGCTCCGATTGCACGTCGAGCGTTCCCCCGATTTTCTCGATGTTGTTACGCACGACGTCCATGCCGACCCCGCGGCCGGAGATGCGCGTTACCTTCTCCGCGGTCGAGAAGCCGGGCAGGAAGATCAGCTCGAGGAGCTCGCGCTCGCCGAGCCGGGCGGCCTCGTCGGCGCCGACGAGGCCCCGCTCCACCGCCTCGCTGCGAATGCGGGCCGTGTCGATCCCCGCGCCGTCGTCCGCGATGTCGAGGTTCACCAACCCGCTCTCGTGGAAGGCGCGCAGGCGGAGGCAGCCCTCGGCCGGCTTGCCGGCGGCGAGCCGCGCGGCAGGCGCTTCGATGCCGTGGTCGACCGCGTTGCGCACCAGGTGGATCAGGGGGTCCTTGATCGCCTCCACGACCGTCTTGTCGAGCTCGGTGTCGCGCCCCTCCATCTCCATGCGCACCTGCTTGCCGCAGGTGACCGCGAGGTCGCGGACGACGCGCGGAAGGCGGCCCCAGACGGCGCGGATCGGCTGCATGCGCGTCTTCATCACGCCCTCCTGCAGCTCGGTCGTGATCAGATCGAGGCGCTGAGAGGCCGCGGCGAACGCGGCGTCCGGGCGGGCAGCGCCGGACTGGAGCAACTGGTTGCGGGCGAGCACCAGCTCGCCGACCAGGGTCATCAACCGGTCGAGGAGCCCGACGTCGACCCGGATCGTCCCGTCGGCCGCCGCCTGCGCGCGACTCTCGGCGCCGTCGGGCGGCGCGGTTTCGCGCGGCTTCGGCCCCGGGGCCGGCGCCGGCTCGTCCGCGCGCAGGCGCACGAGGCGCTCGATCAGCGCCGCGTGGTCGGCCTCGCCGTCGGCGCCGGTCGCCTCGATGTCGGCGAGCATGGCTCGCACGGCGTCGACCATCTCGAGCAGCCCCGTCGTGATCTCGGGCCCGAGGCGCAGCTTCCCGTCGCGCAGCCGGCTGAGCAGGCTCTCGCCCGCGTGCGTGAGCGCCTCGAGCCGCCCGAAGCCGAGGAAGCCGCAGGTTCCCTTGATCGTGTGGATCGTGCGGAAAACGCTCGCCAGGGTCTCGCGCGAATCGGGGTTCTTTTCGAGCGCGACGAGATCGCGGTCGAGCTGGTCGAGGTTCTCCCGGCTCTCGATCAGGAACTCCCTGACGACATCGGCCATGTCGCCCGCGTCGCTCATGCCGTCGGCGAACCCTCCCGTCCTCCCGGGAGTATCGGCCGGTGCGCCCGGTCGCTTGAGGGATCACCCGAGGAGCTCGCGGTGGGCGGCGAACGACTTCTCGAGGTCCCGCGCGCACGCGGCCTGGTCCTCCTCGGAGAACCCGAGCGCGGAAAGCCCGACGGCGGGCGGGCGGGCGCCGCCGCCGTAGCCAATGCGGTAGGCCAGCTCATCGGCGGCGCAGACGAGCAGCGCGAGCGTCTGCCCGAGCGGCGCCTCGTCCGGCCGGTGGTGCCAGCGGATCGCGTCGCACGACTCGGGCGCCAGGCCCCATTCGCCGGCGAGGCTCGCCCCCGCCTCGGCGTGATCGAAGGCGTACCACTCGCGCTCGAGCGCCGCGGCCGTCTCCTCCTCGGAGAGGGCGAGCCCGGCGATCACCTCGAAGGACGTCGCATCGGCGAGGAGAAAGGCGATGCGGCCGACGTCGTGGAAGAGGCCGGGCAGGAAGGCGGCGGCCGGATCGACGCTGCGGGTGCGCCGCGCCAGCTCCTCCGCGCCGAGCGCGGCGGCCAGCGCGTGGTTCCAGAGGTCGCGCGCCCGCGGCCCCGACGCGCGGAACATCTGCCGCGCCGCTGCCGCGACCAGGAGGTCGCAGGTCTTTCGCATCCCGAGCGTCAGCACCGCGTCCTGGAGCGTCTTGGCGGGGCTGCGGCGTCCGTAGAAGATCGAGTTGGCCGCGCGCAGGATGCGGGCGACCAGCCCCACGTCCGTGCGGATGATGCGGCAGAGACGCTCGATGTCCGCGTCCGGATCGCGCACCAGCGCGAGCGCGGCCGTGGCGCGCGACGGCAGCACGGGCACCTCGCCGGTGCGCGAGAGCTGCGCGAGCGTCCCGTTGACGAGCGCCCGCAGGGCCTCGCGGTCCATCGTCGATGTGGTCGGCGACTCGATCATGTTCCCACTCCCCGCCCCCGGCTCAGTCGAGCCGCTGCCTCGCCTGCTCGAGGCTCGGCCCGTACAGCGTGTCCTTGGTCTCGGCGAACTGCTTGAGCTTCTCCATCACCGTGGCGTCCGGCGCGCAGATCGCCGTGCGGATCCCGACGCCGCCGGCGGCGGCGATGAGGTGGGCGAGCGCGCTCACCACCTCGGTCGTGACCTCGGTGATCGCGCCGAGGTCGAGAATCAGCTTGTCGGTCCCCTGCTCGGCGAGGTCGCGCAGCCGGCGGGTGAGCGCCGGTCCGACGCGGGCGAGCACCTTCGAGCGCGGGTCGGGCATCCGCATCACCGGGCAGTCCCCGTCCTCGCCGAAGAGCGCCCCCAGGAGCTGCTCCGGAGCGGCCACGGCGTTGGCCGCCGCGAGCACGCTGTCGACCAGGTTCCCCGCCCGGAAGGGCTTGGCGACCACCGCGTGATAGCCCGCCTTGCGCGCGCGCTCGTGCAGGCCGTCGTCGCCGCGCACCGCGAGCGCGACGTAGGCGCTGCGCCCGCGGCCGCGCAGCCGCTCGAGCGTCTCGAAGCCGTCCATCTCGGGCATGGCGAGGTCGATCACCACGACACCGGGCCGCCCGCGATCGTACTGCTCGAGGGCCTCCTGGCCGCTGTGCGCGAGGAGCACGGTCATCGTCGCCTCGAGCGCCGCGCGGGCCGCGTCGAGGACCTTCTCGCTGTCGTCGACGACGAGCACGGTCTTGACGTCGACCGGCGCGTCGGCCGCCGGCGCCGCCGCGATCGCCGCCGCGCCCGGCGGGCCCAGGACCTTCGAGACCTCCTTGTCGAACGTCTCCTTCTGGAAGGGCTTGACGATGTAGCCGGTCACGCCGAGGCGCGCGATCTCGAGGACGAGGTCCTTCCCGCTCTCCGCGGTGAGCATGATCACCGGGATCGCCTTGCACGCGGGATCCGCGCGCAGCGCGCCGAGCGCCTCCCGCCCGTCCATCACCGGCATGGTCACGTCGAGCAGGATCAGGTCGGGCCGGTGCTCGCGCGCCGCGGCCACGCCCTCCTCGCCGTTGGCCGCCTCGAGGACGCGGCATCCGTAGGGCTGGAGGTGACGCGCCACCATCGAGCGGACGACCTTGCTGTCGTCAACCGTGAGAACCGTCTTCATGCGCATTTTCCCCGATCGCCGTTCCCGTCACGTCGTCCACAGACAGACGCACAGGGGGCCTCGTCCGGTCTCGAGCTCGACGCAGACCGGCCGGACTTCCGACTTCACGCAGTGGGAGAGCGGCGCGCCCGCCACCACGACCGGCACCGACAGCGCCATCTCCTGCCCCGACACGCCGAGCTTGCGCTTGATCGTCCCGCCGATCTGGTTCACCAGCTCGCCGAGCGCATCGCGCACGGTCTCCTCGTCGGGCTCGCGGCCGTCGAGGCCGAGCATCGCCGCGGCCATCCCGCTCGCCAGCGGACGGTGGCAGTAGAGGACCAGCGTGCCGCCTCGGGTGCCGACGAGGGAGATGGTGGCGACCAGACCGTCGAAGCGCTCCTCGGGGCCCCGCGGCCGGCGCGCCGAGAGCACGGAGAGGCCCGCGGTCGTCTCGAGCACCTCCCGGGCGGCTTCCTCCATGATCTCGAGCGACATGCGTTCGCCTCCCCGGGCTCCGGTCCGGATGCTGGGGCGAGGAGCAAGACCCGTGCCCGGGCGGATGCCCGGGCGGACGCGGCTAGCTTGCTGTGGCCGGCGCCGGCACCGTCAAATTTGCGCCTGCTCGGCAAAATCGCCGCGAGGCGGGGCGCCGGCGTCCGCTCTACGCCGCAGGATCGGCGGGCACGGCGGGGTAGCCCGCGGGGCGGACGTAGCGCGCCGTGCGTCCGGGCGGCACCGGCACCCGGTCGCGCTGCTTGCGGGTGAGCCGGAGGAGCACCTTCATCGACTGCTCGAACTCCTCCATGGGACGCGTCTCGACCAACCCGCGGCGCACGAGGTCGTCGAACACCTCCTCGCCGCGGCGCGTGCGCAGCACGGTGATCGTCCATTCCATGCACGCGACCCCGCCGCAGGAGACGTCGGCCAGCTCGGCCGTGAAGTCACCGCAATGATGGCATTCGGGCCGCGCGTACTCCTGCGCCTTGTGCAGGCTCATCTCCACAACCGCGCCGTCCCGCTTGTAGACGAGCACCTTGCCCTTCACGTTGAACTTCTTCACGTCGGCGAGCGGGATCCCCATCTCCTCCTGGAGCTTCTCCACCATGAGGCCCTCGTAGGTGAACACCTCCGTGCAGAGAAGCCCGACGGTGAACGAGACGATCGCGCCGAAGCCCTTCAAGAATTTCGTCTGCCGCTCGATGTGCTTCGGCTTCTTGCGCCCGTTGTCGAGAAAGGCCGGGTCGGCGAGCTGGATCTTGCGCACGGGGGTGATCTGGCAGGGCACGCCGACGAAGCACACGCGCCGGAGCCCCATGCGCTCGGCGTCGGCCAGCGCGAGGTCGTTCGGGCAGTAGGTGTACCACGAGCCGGCGCTGGCGATCGCGTCGGCGACCGTAGTGACCACCCGCGGGCGCGGTGCGGCCGGCTTGGTCTCGTCGGCGGCGGACACGACCGCGCCGTCGAAGAGGCCCTCGCGCAACCCGTGGCAGAGGAGCGCGGTCACGACGCCACCATCCTGGCAGCGCGCGAGGATCTCGGGGTCGGTGCAGCGCGCGGCGACGATGCGGCGGTAATGGCCGAAGAGCCCCTCGTAGAGCCGGTCCTCGGGTGGGAACACGCGGTCGCGCAGATCGAACTCGCGCACGCCGAGCCGCGGGCAGACCTGCGCGCACACGTCGCAGCCGATGCCCTCGCTCATCCCGCAGTAGTCGAAGGGCGCGCTCGCCTTGGCAACCTGCTTGGGCTTGCCGTCGACGTAGTCGATGACGTTGTGCGGGCAGACGAGCACGCAGGTGCCGCACTCGCAGCAGCTCCCGTAGGCAACCACCTCGTTCATCATCTGCTTGAAGGTGACGTGGGCCACGGCGCGGGACCCTAGCACGGCGGCCGTCATCCGGCGAAGCGAGTCTCAGCGCACCTTGACGATCAGGTCGCCCAATCGCTCGAGCCCCTCGGTCAGGCCTTCGGGGTCGAAGGCAGGTGGCGGCACCATGAAGCGGGACACGCCGAGGTCGCGGAGCCGCTTCACCCCGTCGACGTCCGGGACCGTGCGGCCGGACGTCACCTCGATGCACCCCGGCTCACGGCCGAGCTTCGCGCACTCGTCGCGCATGACCCCGAGGAGCCGCGCGAGCTTGGCCTCGTCCGCGACGCCGGGGAAGAACCCGTCGCCGTATCGCGCGGCGCGCCGCGCCGCCATCTCCGTGTGGCCGCCGACCACGATCGGCACCCCGGGCTTCTGCACCGGCTTCGGATGCGACTCGACCTTCTCCCAGCGATAGTAGCGGCCGTGGAACGGCTCCGGCTCGTCCTTCCACAGGGAGCGCAGAGCGCGCACCGCCTCGGCCGTGCGGGCAGCGCGCTCCGCGAACGGGATCCCGAGCGCCCGAAACTCCTCCTCCAGCCACCCGACGCCGATCCCGAGAATGGCCCGCCCGTGCGACAGCACATCGAGGGTCGCGACCTCCTTCGCCACGTACAGCGGGTGGCGCTGGGGGAGGATCAGGATGCCCGTCGCGAGCTTCACGGTCGTCGTCACCGCCGCCGCGTACGAGAGCGCCAGCAACGGGTCCGGTATCGGCATCTGCTCGGGGGCCGGGATCCGGCCGGACGGATCGTAGGGGTAGGTCGACTCGTACCCGACCGGGATCACGACGTGCTCGACGGTCCATAGGGACTCGATACCAACCCGCTCGGCGGTCTTCGCGAGATGGGTCAGGAGCTCGGGGAACGCGAACGGGCCGGCATTGGCATACATGAGGCCGAACTTCATGCGCTGCGTCCTTTCCCCCGTCAGACGGCGAAGCGGAAGTGGACGATGTCGCCGTCCTGGATCACGTAGTCCTTGCCCTCGAGCCGCAGCTTGCCCGCCTCGCGGCACCGGGCCTCGCTGCCGAGGCGCACGAAATCCTCGTACGCCATCACCTCGGCGCGGATGAAGCCGCGCTCGATGTCGCTGTGGACGCGACCGGCGGCCCTGCGCGCGACGGTGCCGCGGCGGATCGGCCAGGCCCGGCACTCGTCCTCCCCGGCGGTGAGGAACGAGATCAGGTCGAGGAGCGCGTAGCTCGCGCGCACGAAGCGGTCGCGCGCGCTCTCGGCGAGCCCGAGATCGGCCAAGAAGGCGGGCCGGTCGGCGGGATCGAGCTGGGCGACCTCGGCCTCGACCTTCGCCGAGAGCGCGAGCGCCTGCGCGCCCACGGCCGCGGCCCGCGCCGCCATCGCCTCGGGCAGCGGCGCCGCGGCCGCGTCCTCGCCGACGTTGAGCACGACCAGCAGCGGGCGCAGCGAGAGGAACGCGAAGCCCGCGAGCGCCGCCTGCTCCTCGGAGGCGAGCCCGAGCGTGCGCAGCGCGCGCCCCGCCTCGAGCGCCACGCGCAGCCGCTCGAAAAGCGCCTGCTCGCGCTCGTGCCCTTTCTCCTTGCGCATGCGCTCGAGCCGCTTCTCGACCTGCGCCAGGTCGGCGAGCGCCAGCTCGGCGTCGAAGGCGTCGAGATCTTCGAGCGGCCGCGCGGGCGCGCCCGCCAGGTCCGGGAAGCCGCGCACCACCTCGACCAACGCGTCGGCGTCGCGCAGCGCCGCCACCGCCTCGGCGTCGAGCACGGCGCGCCGCTGCGGGTCGCGCGCCGGCGGAAAGTCGACGAACGTGACCTCGGCGTAGGTCGTCTTGCGCGGGTGGTAGATCGCGGCCAGACGATCGACGCGCGGATCGGGGACCTTGATCGTGCCGATCTGCGGGCGCCGATCGCCCGGGCTCGCGCCGATGCCGGTGAGCGCGCTGAAGACGGTCGTCTTGCCCGCGCCGGGGAAACCCGCGAGCCCGACCTTCACGACGCCACCCCGAGCGCGGCGGCGGCGAGGTGGAGGCCGGCGATCGTCTTGCCGTCCACGATCTCGCCGCGGCGCACCATGACGAGCGCGTCCGGCAGCGGAACGCGCCGGACCTCCGCGATCACCTCGTCCACCTCGTGTGCCCGCCGGCCGGCGCGGAGGTCCCGCGCCAGAAAGAGGTGGATGCGCTCGTCGGTGAAGCCGGGAGTGGTGAGGATGGTGCCGAGCGGCCGCAGCTCGCCCGCCGTGAGGCCGACCTCCTCCTCGAGCTCGCGCCCTGCGCACGCAGCCGGCGGCTCGTCGGGCGAGGCGAGCACGCCCGCGGGCAGCTCCCAGATGAACCCGCCGGCGGCGTGCCGGTACTGCCGGATGAGGACGACCCGCCCCTCGCCGTCGACCGCCGCCACGGCGGCCGCGCCCACGTGGCGGACGATCTCGAGCGGAGCCGTCGTGCCGTTGGGGAGGGTGACGGTCTCCAGGCGGAGGTCGACGATGCGCCCCTTGTAGAGCTGGCGGACCACCGGCCCCGCATATCGGGTGCGCCGGGAGAAAAAAAGAGGCGGCCCCCGCAGAGGCCGCCTCGGATCGACCGCGACCGAACGCGTCAGTTCGCGCAGTAGACGAGGCCGTTGTCGTTGTTCGTGCTCGTGAGGAGCGTCGTCGCCAGCGTGGCGGTGTTCAGGCACGGCGGGCAGCCGGTGAGCGCGCTCGCCTTGGTGGAAAACGCGGTGGTACAGCTGGTCTCGCAGCCGTCCTCCCCGGTCGGGTCCAGCTTCTCCGTCGAGCGGCTCGCGTGACACTTCATGTAGCAGCCGACCAGCTTCGCCGCGAGCCCGCCCAGCTTGGTCTCGCAGAGCAAGAAGGCCGGGGCCGACGGGATGAAGCCCGTGTCCTCGCCGCCGAACGCGGTGCCGGCATCGCAGTAGATCTGGTTGTTGTTCCCGTCGAGGAGGCCCTCCCAGATGCTGCGGATCGACACCGGGCTCATGCACGCGGGCGGGCAGCCCGCCACGGCGCTCAGCTTGCCCACGCTGATGTCGTACTTCCCTTCGCACACGGCCTCGCAGCCGTCCTCCGCATCGACCGGGGTGACCGCCAGCTTGAGCTTCGCGCGCGAAACGTGGCACTTCTCCACGCACTTGACGAAGGTCGCGAGCGTCTTGCCCACCTTCGACTCGCACTTCTGGGTCGTCGCGTCGGGCGGGATGAACCCCGTGTCGTCGCCGCCGAACGGGTCGCCGGGGGCCGCACCGGCGCGCCCACCCGCGAGCGCGAGCCCGAGCATGACCGTGGCCAGCATCAGTTTTCTTGCCATGTGCCCTCCCGGCCCGGAGTGCTAGCGCCCCGGCAGCGGTCCGTCAAGGAAAATCTCAAGCCTTGCCGGCCGGCGGCGCGCGTACTAGAGAGCGGTCGGCGATGAACCGCCGCCGGCAGATCGCGCTCACCCCGGACGAGCAGCGGGAGTTCCTCGCCGCCGGCCGGACGATCGTCCTCACGAGCCTCGACCGCCGCGGCTATCCGCATCCGGTGGCGATGTGGTACGCGGTCGAGCCCGACGGGGCCGTGGTCATGACGACCTTCGCCAAGTCGCAGAAGGCGGTGAACCTCCGCCGCGACCCGCGCTGCGCGCTCCTGCTCGAGGCGGGCCGGACCTACGACGAGCTGAAGGGGCTCCTGATCCGCGGCCGCGCCGAGCTCGACGGCGACATCGAGCACGTGCTCGACGTGCTCGAGCGGGTGCACGCCCGCTACGGCATGCCCGGCGAGCCCGGGGCGGCGCTGCGCGCCGCGCTCGCCGCCCAGGCGCGCAAGCGGGTCGTGATCCGCGTGCGCCCCGAGCGCGTGTCGAGCTGGGACCACCGCAAGCTCGGCGGCGCGTACTGATCGGCGTCAGCCCACCGACGGCGGGTGGAGCGCGCGGGCGACCGCGGCGAGCAGCTCCTCGACCTCGAGCGGCTTCTGGAGCCAGGCGGTGACGGCGTCGCCCGCCGCCCCGTCGGGGGGCGGATAGCCCGAGAGCACGATCACGGGCGCGCGCTCGCCGCGCCCGCGCAGCGCCTCGCCCAGCTCGGTGCCGCTCATGCCCGGGAGCGTGAGATCGGTGACGACGAGCGCGACGCGCCCGGCCTCGCCCGCCGCCACGTCGAGCGCCTCCTCGGCCGTCGCCGCGGCCAGCACCCGGTAGCCGAGGCACTCGAACAGCGCGACGTAAACCTCGGCGAGATCCTGGTTGTCCTCGACGAGGAGGATCGTCTCCCCCGCGCCGGGACCGTCCCCGGTCCCCGCAGCCGGCCGCGCCTTCTGCGGATCCACCAGGGCTCACCTTAGAGGAAGCTCGCGACCGAGGCCAGACGCTCCACCCACTCCGGCGGGATCAGCGTCATCTCCCCGCCGAACTGCCGGCAGTAGAGGACGAGCTTCGCGGTCTCCTCGAGCATCATCGCGCGGGTGGCGGCGTCGCGCATGGTCTTGCCCGCCGCCATGAGCCCGTGACACTGGAGGATCGCGCCCCGGCTCGCCTTGAGCGCCTCGCCGACCGCGTCGGCGAGCTCCTTCGAGCCCGGCATGTACCAAGGGACGATGCGCGTGTCGGCGAGGAAGATCGCGTCGGTGTTGACCGGCGGAAAGCGCTGGCCGGTGATGCCGAAGGCGGTCACGTACGGCGCGTGCGTGTGCACGGCGGCGGTCGCCTCCGGTCGCGCGCGGTACGACTGCCAGTGCATCTGGTACTCGACCGACGGCTTGTTCGTGCCTTCGACGCACTCGCCGTCTTCACGGATGCAGAGAAGGTCCTCGGCGCGCAGCGCGCCCTTGTACATCTGGCTCGGCGTGATCCAGATGAGATCGTCGGACGCGCCGCGGGCGCTCACGTTGCCCCCCGTCGGCGTGAGCTGGCCCATGTCGAACAGCTCGCGCACGACCTGGATGATCTGCTCCTTGGCGTCGGCGTCGGTGCGCATCGATCCTCAGACTCCTCCGCGCAGCACGCGGCCCGCGCCGCGGCCGGTGGGGACGCCGTGCTCGACGACGGCCGTCCCGTTGACGAAGACGTGCTCCACCCCATCGGCGCGCTGGATCAGCCGGCGCTGGCCGCACGGGAGGTCGCGCACCATCTCGGCGGGGCGCGCGCCCACCCGTGCCGGGTCGAAGACCACGAGGTCCGCGGCCGCGCCCGGGGCGAGGCGGCCGCGGCCGGCGAGCCCGTAGCGGCGCGCCGGCACCTCGGTGAGAAGCCGGACGGCTTCCTCGAGCGCGAGCGCGCCTCGCTCGCGCACCCAGTGCCCTAGCAGATGGGTGGTGAAGCCCTGATCGGAGAGCGTGTCGACGTGCGCGCCCGCGTCGGAGAGCGCCAGTAGCCCGGCCGGGTCACGGAGTAGCGCCGCCACGGCGTCTTCGTCCCCGTTGAGCACCACCGCCCCCCACTGCGTTTCGAGATCCTCGGCGAGCACGAGGTCGCAGAACGCATCGACGGGAGGCACGCCGCGCTCGCCGGCGATGTCGGCGACGCTGCGGTCCTGGAGGCGGCGCCCGCCCGGGGTGGCGGGCAGGCGCACGAAGAGCCGGTCCCAGCAGGGCGCGAGCGCGGCGACGAAGCCGCCCTCGAACCGCCGCAGCTCGTCGCGGAACGCGGGATCGGCGAAGCGCCGCTTCCGCGCCGCCCGCGGCTCGGCCATGATCGGGCGCCAGAAGGCGTTGTTGTCGAGGCCGAAGGTCGCGGTCGCGAAGTCGAAGCGCAGCTCGAGCGGCCGGCAGCCGACCTGCGGGACGACTGCCGCGCCCCCGGCCTGGAGCGCCGCCGCCTCGGCGAGCAGGCGCTGCGCGCTGCCGGGCGCGAACGGATTGTCGAGCAGCGGCGCCCAGGAGACCACCTTGCCGCTCGCCCGCGCAAGTCGGGCGAAGAAGCGCTGCTCCTCGGCCTTGTCGTCGGCCGCGCCGATCGTCGTGCGCGGGGCGACCTCGATGATCCCCCGGTCGAGGTCGCCGAGCGCGGCCGCGAGCGCGAGCAGCTCGTCCTCGTCGGCGAGCCGGCTCGGCGCCGGCCGGCCATCGTCGCCGAAGAAGTGCGTCGGCGACCGCGACGTGGACCAGCCGATCGCGCCCGCCGCCATTCCCGCCCGCACCGCCGCCGCCATCGCGGCCCGCTCCTCGGCGGTCGCCGCGCGCTCGAGCGCGGCCGCGCCCATCACGTGCAGCCGCACGGCCGAGTGCCCGATGAACGGGGCGACGTTCACGCCGAGCGGCAGGCGGTCGAGCGCCGCGAGATAGCCCGCGAAGTCCTCCCAGCCCCACGGGACCCCCGCGCGCAGCGTCTCGATCGGCATGCCCTCGACGAACAGCAGGAGCCGGAGCAGCGTCTCGCGGTCGGCGGCGCGGCAGGGCGCGATGGTGAAGCCGCAGTTGCCCATGACCACGGTGGTGACGCCGTGCCACGCCGAGGGGCTGGCGCTCGGATCCCAGAAGAGCTGGCAGTCGTAGTGCGTGTGGACGTCGATGAAGCCGGGAGCGAGCGCGAGCCCGCCCGCGTCGACCTCGGTCGTTCCGCGCCCACGCACCCGGCCGAGCGCCGAGATCCGCCCGCCGTCGGCGGCAAGGTCGCCGCGCACCGCCTCGCGCCCGCCGCCGTCGCAGAGCAGCGCGTCGCGGATGACGAGGTCGGGCATGGCGGTGTTACATAGCGAGAAGCACGACCGAGCGGCAACGTCCCGGTGCGTCACGCATCTGCCGGCGCGCCGGCCCAAGCAAGGCGCAGGCGCGACGCCGTGGCATTCCGTGCGCGCGCGGCGAGTTCTTGCCAGCCCTCGAGCCCCCCTGTCCGCCGGCAGGCTTGCCCGCCAGCGCGGACGCGGGGCTGGCCCGCGGCATGCGTCCTGCTTGTCCCGGGCGTGCGCATCGCCCGCGCCTCGATCCTCCTCTTCGCCGCGGCCCTCCTCGCAGCGTCGGCCGCCCGCGCGAGCGCGCCGTCCTTCTTGGGTACGGTCACCGCGACCATCCCCGGGGAGGGCGAGAACCTGCCCATTCCCGACAACGGCGACGGGACCGCGCTCACCGTCGGCGCCACCTCGACGCTCCCCGGGACGGTGCTCGACGTCGACGTCACCGTGAACATCACGCATCCCTCGGTGGGCCAGCTCCAGCTCTACCTCGTGTCGCCGAGCTTCACCGTGGTGACCCTCATGTCGAAGCTGGGCGGCAACCGCGCCGGCGTGCTCGCCGGGACCACCTTCGACGACCAGGCCCCGCCGCTCGCCGCGCCGCCGCCCGTCACCTCGGCGGCGAGCGTGCGCAACTATCCCTACGGCGCCGTCGGGACGCCGTTCCCGATGGCGCACGTGCAGCCGCACGAGGCGCTCGCCAAGCTCGTCGGCGAGCCCGCCGCGGGTCCGTGGACGCTGGTGGTCCTCGACGGCACGCAAGGGCAGAGCGGGACGCTCGTGAGCTGGTCGCTCACGATCACCGCGCTCGCCGGCCCCGCCTCACTCTCCGCACCGGCGACGTTCGCCGGGACCGGCGGGAAGATCCCCGACAACAACGCCACCGGGCTCAGCGCGACGATCGCGGCCGGCGGCCTCGGCAACCGCCTCTGGGACGCCGACGTCGCGGTCTCGATCCGCCACCCCAACCCGAGCGAGCTCGAGCTGTATCTCACCGCACCGAGCGGCAAGCGCATCGACCTCGTCAAGCGCCTGTCGAGCCAGGGGACGGCGCGGGCCGACCTGTTCGACGGCACGACGTTCGACGACCAGGCGGGGATGCCGGTGAGCCTGGTGAGCCCCCTCCCGCCGAGCGGCACGGCGCTCACCGCGGTCACCCCCGACGGCGCGCTCGCGCAGTTCATGGGCGACGATCCGAACGGCGCCTGGACGCTCACGGTCGCCGACCGCGTCGCCGGCAACACCGGCACGCTCGACGCCTGGAGCCTCACGCTGGTCACCGCGGGGACGTGCGGCGACGGCGTGCTCGATCCCGGCGAGCAGTGCGACGACGGCCCCGCCAACGGCGCGGCGGGCGACCGCTGCACCGCGGCCTGCACGCTCGCCACGCCGCCCGGCGAGACGAGCTGCAGCGACTGCGCCGACAACGACGGTAACGGGCTCGTCGACGCGGCCGATCCCGCTTGCGGCGCCACGCGGTTCACGCTCGGCCGCGCGAGCCTGCGCACGGCGCACGGCAGCGCGCGGCTCGCCCTCGCGGGACGGCTCCCGGCGGCGCCGGCCGCCGGCGCCGAGGCCGAGGTGGTGGTCGCCGCCGGGCCGGGTCACGGCGGCTGCGCCGCGCTCGGTCCGCTCCAGGGCCACGGCCGGCGCCTCACGGCGAGCGGCAGCGTCGCGGGCGGCAGCCTGCGCCTGCGCATCGTCGGTGCGCGCGTCAGCGTGACCGGGCACGGCCTCCTCCTCGGCGCCGTCGGCGCCCGGCCGGCGGTCACGCTCGGGCTGCGGTTCGGCACCGCGCTCTACGTCGCCACCGCACCTGCGCGGCGCGCGCAGGTGACGCCGTGAGCGCCGCGCCCGTCCCCACGGAGTCCGCCGTGGGCTCCGGATTGAACACGGCTTGCAGCCCCCGCGCGGCGGCGATGCCGAACGACGGCCGGACGACGCCCCACGCCTCCACGCGCCACGGGCTGCGGCCCGCGACGCGGCCCGCAGCCCGCCTGCAGGCCGCCACACCGCCTGCCGCGGCGTCCGGCCGGCTCGCACGTGACGGGGGTGCACAAAACTGGCGGCCGCCGCAGGAGGAACGACGATGACCCGACCGCGCCGTGCGCTCCGGCCGCTGCTGCTGACGTCGACATGTCTCCTGCTCCTCGGTGCGGGCGGCGCGCGCGCCGCCGACCTGACGGGCGCCTACGACGGCAGCCTCGTCGTGCCGCGCTCCACGGCCGCGGCGAGCCTCGCCGGCGCCCTCGAGCAGCGCGGCGGGACGTTGAGCGGCACCGTCGCGATCACCACGGCCAGCGCCGGGCTCTCCGGCGTGTACTACGTGCGCGGCAAGGTCCGCGGGCGCACCGTCGTGCTCACGGGCGTCGGCCCCGGCGGCGTGCGCTTCAAGTGGGGCGGCAAGGCGCGCGGCGACGCGCTGCGCGGCCAGGCCCGGCTGCGCGGTACGGGTGGGCGCCTCAAGGGGCTGCTCACGCTCGTGCGCCGCGGCGCGGAGCCGCCCGCGCAGCCGCGCCAGACCTGCGACAGCTCCTTCTTCGACGGTCAGGTGATGGGCCGCGTGCTCAAGCCGATCTGCGCCAACTGCCACGTCGCGGGCGGCGCCGCCCAGGCGACGAACTTCCGTGTGACCCCGGACGATCCGCTCGCCACGCAGCAGAGCATCGCCGGGCTCATCGACGTGAGCGATCCGGAGAGCTCCCGCATCCTCGAGAAGCCGCTCGCCGAGATGCCCCACGGCGGCGGCCAGCAGCTCCAGCGCTCGAGCGACGAGTTCAAGATCCTCGACCAGTGGGTCAACCTGGTCGCGACCAACCAGCAGTGCAACGCCGGCGCGAGCCTCAACATGGTCCCGCTGACGCCCGCGGAGCTGCTCGTGCGCGCCTCGATGGATCTCCGCGGCAAGCGCCCGGCGCTCGCCGACCTCGACGCGATCGAGGCCGACCCGAACGCCTACGCGGGCCTCGTCGACCAGTACCTCCAGAGCCCCGAGTTCATCACGCGCGTGAAGGAAGCCTTCAACGACGCGCTGCTCGTCGACCGCGAGGACTACCGCGACGAGTCCCTCGACCGCACGAAGGCGCTGTACGACGAGCCGCTCGAGCTGATCGCCTACATCATCAAGAACGACCACCCGCTCACCGAGATGGGCACCGCCGACTACACCGTGATGAACGAGCAGTTCGAGAACACGCCGCGGATGCCCTACGCACACGATCCGGTGACCGGGCCCGACTTCGTCCCCACCAAGTACGACGACGGGCGGCCGATGGCGGGGGTGCTCTCGACCAGCGCCTTCTACCAGGTGTGGATCACCAACGACACGAACAAGAACCGCCGGCGCGCCAACCGGCTCTCGATCCTGTTCCACTGCTACAACTTCCTCGACACGCCGGTCGACGTGACGCGCAACGTCGACAACAACGACGCCAACGCGGTGCTGAACGCGGTCACCACCAGGCCCGACTGCAAGGCCTGCCACGACCGCCTCGACCCGATGGCGTCGTTCCTCTTCCCGATGGACGACGCGGGCTTCGACGACGACAGCTTCAACCCGATCGGCGACCCGACCAACTTCTGGACGCCGAGCCTCGCCGACTCCTGGCGCACCCGCAACAAGCGGCCGCCGGCGGTCTACGGCGTCCCCGGCATGGACATCCGCGACGAGGGCCGGCTCCTGGTCGCGAACCCGAAGTTCGCCCAGTGCCAGACCAACCGCGCCTTCCGGCTCCTCTTCCTGCGCGACCCCGAGTCGAACGACGAGCTGGCCACCGCGGCCACGCTGGCCGGAGAGTGGACCGCCACCGACGGCTACAATTTCCGCACGCTCGTGCGCCGCTGGATGCTCTCCGACGTGTACACCAAGCGGCCGGATCCGCCGAACGCCGACTGGGTACGGCGGGTGTCGCCGGAGCGGTTCGAGACCCTGATGCAGGATTTGACCGGCTTCCTCTGGGCGCGGCCGCCGCAGAACGACAACAACAACCCCAACGGCGACCCCAACCGGACCGACCCGGTGCCGCTGCTCACCACCGAGGGCGATCCCGACAACGGGACCGGCGGCTTCAAGATCATCCTCGGCGGCCTCAACGGCGTGAACGTCTCGGCCCGCTCGTACAGCTTGAACGCGTCGGTCGCCATGGTGCAGCGCAAGGTCGCGGCGCTCGCCGCCGACTACGTGGTCACCAACGACCTGGCGTTCCCCGACGGCCAGCGCAAGCTGCTGAACGGCGTCACCGGGACCGAGGCTCCGGCCACCGACGAACCGGCGATCCGGGCGGCCATCGCCCAGATCTCCCGGCGCCTCACGGGCGAGCACCTCGCCACGAACGCGCCGCAGGTCGACGTGTGGTTCGCCCTCTTCAAGGCGCTCTACGCCGACCGCTCGCAGAGCGGCACCAACTCGAACCAGGTACCGGGAACCCAGAGCGAGCGCGCCTGGCGCGGCCTGCTCACCGCCATGCTGCGCAGCCCCCAGCTCCTGCTCTACTAGCCGGCGGCCGAGGAGAACGACGATGGCACGCACCACCGAGTGGAAGATCGAGATGACGCGCCGGGCGCTCTTGCGGCTCGGCCTCACGAGCGCGGCGGTCGCGGCGCTGCCCTTCCCGTTCCACCGCTCCGCGCGCGCCAACGCAGGCGACCCGCACCTGGTCGTCACCTTCTACGCCGACGGCGGCTGGGACACGACCCAGGTGCTCGACGTGCACGACCCCGCGGATACCACCGACGGGATCGACGTCGACGTGCCCGGCCAGCCAGTCTCGGCCATCGCCACCGCCGGGCCGCTCACCTTCATCTCGAACCCGCTCACGCGCCCGAACGTCGACCCGTTCTTCCTGCACTGGGCGAGCAAAACCGCGATCGTCAACGGCATCAACACGCGCTCGACCTCGCACGACCAGAGCCGCCAGCTCATGGCGACGGGGTATCTCGACCCGACGCGCGCCGACTTCGCGGTGATGGCCGCTGCGGCCAACGGCCCGAGCCTCCCGCTTCCCCACATCCTCCTCTCCGGCCCGAGCTGGGGCGGGCCGTTCGCCGGGCTCTCGGGCCGGGTCGGGGGCCAGCTCACCGAGGCGCTCGCCTACGATCGGCTGAGCGACAGCGGCCCGCTCGGCGTCTCGGCGATCGGCGAGGCCTCGATCCAGCAGGCCCTCGTCCTCGAGCAGCAGGCCGATCCGGCGCTCAAGTCCGGCGCGATCGCCGGCAAGACCGCCGCGTTCTACGACGCGCAGTCGCGCGGCGACCAGCTCGCCCGGCTCGGCGGCGCGCTGCGGAACATCAACCAGGGGAACCCGACCCAGCTCGCCACCTCGATCGCCAACGCCTTTCGCCAGGGCCTCACCACCAGCGTCACGATCAACCAGGTGGGCGGGTTCGACACGCACACCGACAACACGCAGCAGGACGGTCCCTGGAACTCGCTCTTCGGGTTCCTCGACCCGTTCCTCACCCAGCTCCAGGCGGAGGCCGGCCTCGCGCACGCGAGCCTGCTCGACGAGACCACGGTGATCTACTTCTCGGAGTTCGCCCGCACCCCGCAGCTCAACGGCAACACGCCCCCGGGCAAGGATCACCATCCGTGGACGTCGGTCATGGTGATCGGGAAGAACGTGGCGCCCGGCGTGTACGGCCAGACCGACGACACGCAGGTCGGCGTCAAGACGAACTTCACGACGGGCCGGCCCGACGACTCGGGCCTGGTGATCGACGTGACCAACCTGATCGCGGGCCTGGTCACGGTCGCGGGTGCCAACCCGAAGGACTATCTCCCGTCGGGCGTGATCCCGTTCACGGCCTTCATCGCCTGAGGAGCGCGGGGTGCCACGGACGGTCAGACGATCCGCCCTCGGGGGCGCCGCCCGCGCGCTGCTCGCGCTGGCGCTCTTGGTCCCCGCCGCCGGGCGCGCGTCGCTCGACGAGCCCGGCTTCCGCGCGGTCGGCGTCGCGCACGCCTTCGATCCCATCTCCGCGCTCGCGCTGGCGCCCGACGGCCGGCTCTTCGCCGCCGTGCAGGCGACCGACCAGAGCACGGGGACCCCGGCGAGCCCGGTGCAGGCGCAGATCCGCGTCTACCAGGCCTACGCCACCGCGGACGGCTCGGTGCTCGACGAGGGTACGCTGTGGGCGACGGTCGACGGCGTGCGCGCGACCAGCCTCGCCGAGGGACTCCTCGGCATCGCGCTCGCCCCCGACTTCGCGACCTCGAAGCTCGTTTACGTCTACCTCACGACCACGGACGAGAACCAGAACGAGCACGTGCGCGTCTACCGGGAGAACGCGAACGGCACCGGGGACTACCTCGGCGCCGTGGCGACGTCGCTCGAGCCGCCGAATGAGCAGAGCTCGCACAACGGCGGCGGCCTCGCCTTCGGCCCCGACGCCTGCCTCTACGCCGGCATCGGCGACGACGGGCCGAGCTGGAACGCGCAGCTTCCGCTCGGCACCGACGCGGTCGGCGGCACCGAGCAGGCGAACCTGTGCACGAACGTCTGCCTCGGGCCCGCCGAGCTGCCCGACCGCACCGTGAAGAACAACGGCGCGCCGAACGAGGCGGGCAAGGTGCTGCGCTTCGCGGTCGACGGCGCCTCGCCGGCGCAGCCGGGCCCCGCGAACCCGCTCGCCAAGCAGGCCGACATCTTCGCCGCGGGGTTCCGCGACCCCGTCGCCTTCGCCGTGCATCCGCTCACCGGCCAGCTCTACGTCGCCGAGCGCGGGAACAGCCAGCAGTCCGAGATCGACGTCGTCGACTCGGGGTCGAACGGCGGCTGGCCGTGCCTCGAGGGCTCGGTGCTCGGCACCGCGGGGGTGAGCTGTCTGTCCGGCAAGCAGCCGAGCGACGTGTACGCGAACCACCCGGCCTGGCGGCGGCCGATCGTCACGCTCCCCCCGACCCCGTCGCTCAACGTCTCCGGGCTCGCGGCCTACACGGGTCTCGGCTACCCGGCCGACTACTACGGCAACCTCTTCTACCTCCTGCGCGACAGCGCGCGCATCTACCGCGTGGCGCTCGCGCCGCCGTGCTTCCTGCCGCATCCCAACGGCGTGACGCCGCTCAAGTTCCACGACTCGGGCAACGACGGCGACTTCCAGGTGCTCTACGAGCTCGACGGCAATCCGAAGGACGGCCCGGAGACGCTCACCACGACCAACCTCACCGCGATCGTGCAGGCGCCGAACCCCCTCGGCCAGCAGGTGCTCTACGTCGCCGGCCGCGAGAACAACGGGGTGCCGAGCAGCACCAACCGCAACCACGGGGTGCTCTTCCGCATCGAGTACGCGACCGAGTTCACGCCGTACGCCGGACCTGCGGGGCGCGTCGACGACTCGTGCTTCGCCAACGGCGTGTACTCCGGCTTCCAGGTCGATCCGGGGACGCCGCTCTATGCCTGGGAGAACCCCTTCCAGCGCGCTCCCTGCGCGCTGCCGGGCGCGGGCTGCACGGGGGCGCCCGACGGCACCCCCTGCGACGACGGGAACGCGTGCAACGGGACGGAATCCTGCCTCGCGGGCGTCTGCCGCCACGGATCGCCGCCGCCCGAAGGGAGCGCGTGCCCCGCCGCCGATCAGTGCCACGCCGCGGGCACCTGCCACGACTTCGCGTGCGTCGGCGGCCCGGCGCTCCCCGACGGGACGCCGTGCCCCGACGACGACCCGTGCAACGGCCTCGAGACGTGTCGCGCCGGCGTCTGCACGGCAGGCAGCGGGCCCGAGACGCTCGCGGTGCGCAGCCTGCGCATCCGGCGCAAGGGCGCGACGCTCGCGCTGCATGGCTCGATCCACCCGAGCGCCGCGATCGCCCCCGCGTCGACCGACGCGCTCTCGCTCACGCTCCTCGACGCCGGCGGCGTGGTCTTCTCGGGCACGCTCGCGCATCCGGCGAGCAACCGCCACTGGCACGCGCGGCGGGGCCGGGCCACGTATGCCGACCGCCGCGGCTCGGCGAGCGGGCTCACCTCCGTGGTGCTGCGTCCGGAGCACGGCGGCGTCTTCGCCGTCGACGTGCTCGGCCGCGGCGTGCCGCTCGGCGGCCTCACGCAGCCCGCCGTGAGCTCGCGCCTGGTGATCGGCAAGCAGTGCTTCGCGGCCGACCTCGGCGGCGCGTGCACGCTCGATCCCCGGAAGCTGCGCTGCGGCGGGCCCTGAGCGGCGCGACGTCCCCGGGCAGGAACGGAGAGCAGTGGGAGCGTCGGGAGGGATCGCGCGCCGCCGTCCTCCTCCTGCCCGGGGTCTCGCGATGCCTCCCGGTCTTCGCAAGGCCCATGCCGGTCGCCGCACGCGAAGTCGGCCCCGCAGCCGGCGCCGGCGCGATCCGCGCGAGGCGCCATCGCCACTTCAGTGCAGGCTTGCCGAGGCCGTCGACCGCGGTGCGACCTCGGGACGGATCGGCCTGCCCTTTGGTCGGAAATCAGCTCGCCGCGCCGGCGCGTTCGCCGGCGCCCGCCAGGAGATGCGAGAGATGCACCGGATCGGGAGGCTTGACCAGATGCGCGTCGAAGCCCGCCTCGCGCGCGCGCCGCTCGTCCTCGGGCTGCCCGTAGCCGGTGAGCGCGACCAGGTAGATGCCCTCGCCGCCGGGCGCCGCACGAACCGCGCGCGCGACCTGGTAGCCGTCGAGGCCGGGCAGGCCGATGTCGATGATCCCGACCTCCGGGCGCGTCGCCGCCGCCAGCGCGACGCCCCGCACCCCGTCCTCGGCCACCTCGACGTGATGGCCCCACAGCTCGAGGATCGTCTTCATCGCGCGGCGGGCGTCGGGGTTGTCCTCGACGAGGAGGATGCGCCGCGGGATCGCCGCCGACGGGGCGGCGACCTCCTCCGCCGACGCCGGCGGTGCGTCGACCAGGGGCAGCGTCACCGTGAACACGCTGCCACATCCCGGGCCCGCGCTGTGCGCGCTCACGCGCCCGTCGTGCTGCTCGACGAGGCTGCGCACCAGCGCGAGCCCGAGGCCGAGGCCGCCGCGGCTGCGCTCGCGCGCGCCGGGCACCTGCGCGAACGGCTCGAAGATCGTCGCCAGCGCTTCGCGGGCGATCCCGATGCCGGTGTCCTCGATCGAGACGACGGCTTCCCGCCCCCGCCGCTCGACCGCCACCCGGACCCGGCCGTCGGGTGCCGTGTACTTCACCGCGTTGTCGAGAAGGTTCGACACCACCTGCTCGAGCCGCACCGCGTCCCCGTCGACCACCACCATCCCGGGCGCAGGCGCCAGCGTGATCGCGGGACCGCCCGCGGGCCGCCCGGCCGCGAGCAACTGCACGCACCGGCGCACGAGCCCGGCGAGATCGAGCCGGCGGCGGGCGAGCATCACCTTGCCGGAGCGGACCCGCGCGACGTCGAGGAGGTCGTCGACCAGGCAGGCGAGGTGCCGCACCTGGCGCGCGATGATCTCGCGCTGGCGCGCCGCGGCGTCGGCCGGCGAGCCCAGGCGGTCGAGCACCCAGGCCGCGGCGGCGATCGCCGCGAGCGGAGTGCGCAGCTCGTGGCCGAGCGTCGCGAGGAACTGCTCCTTGCGCCGGTCGGCGTCCTGGGCCGCCCGGTAGAGCATCGCGTTGTCGACCGCGAGCCCCGCGCGCCGGGCCACGTCCTCGGCGAGCGCCAAGTCCGCGCGCGTGTAGTGACGGCCCGACTCCGCGGTGATCAGGCTGAGGGCGCCGAGCGTGCGGCCCCGGGCGCGCAGCGGGACGATCATGGCCGACACGGGGCGCACGACGTCGAGGAAGCGGCGCCGGAACGGCCCCACATCGGCGCGGGCGAGCGCGAGCGGGCTCAAGTGCGGGAAGAAGGCCGAGCGGCCGCTCTCGAGCACCTCGGCCTGCCGCGAGGGCGGTCCGAGCACCACGGGCGCTTCCGCCTCGAGCGCGCGCGCGAGCGCCTGTTTGCCCGGGTCGGCTTGCGCGACCGCCACCCGCCGCAGCGTCGCATCGGCCTCGACGAGGTCGACGATGCACCAGTCGCCGAGCCGCGGCACCGCCAGGCTCGCGATGCTGGCGAGCGTCGTCTCGTAGTCGAGCGACGCCGCCAGCAACGCGCTCGCTTCGGCGAGAAAGGCGAACCGCGCCCGCGTGCTCTCGGCCTCCGCGCGGGCCTCCTGCTCGCGCGCCAGCAGGCGGCGGCGCTCCTCGTCGCCGCGACGCCGCTCGGTCACGTCCTGGGCGACGCCGTAGATTCGGATGACGCGCTCGTGGGCGGCGTCCCACACCGGTTGCGCGCTGCTCCGCAGCCAGAGCACCGCGCCGGCACGGGTCACCACCCGGTGCTCGCTCACGTGCGGGTGCCCCTCGAGCAGGGCGCGAGCATGCGCCCGCGCGAGGGGCGCGTCGTCGGGATGGACCATGGTGAGCCAGCCGCCGAGCGCGCGGATGTCCTCGGCGGTGTAGCCGGTGGCGCGTGCGAACGACTCGTTCACCCACTCCGCGACGGCCGAGCCGTCGGCCTCGAGTCGGAACACGAACGCGTAGTCCGATGTGATCTCCGCGATGAGGCGGCGGTCGGGCATGCGGCGACGATGGCACAGGCCGGGGCGGCAGCACCAGTGCCGGAACGAAGCTCGTCGCGGTGGACTCGCGAGCCCATCGTCACCCCGCGTTGCCCGGCGTCTCTGCGGCGACACCGTACTTGCTGCGCGTCGTCGGCAGGGGCTACCGTCGCCCCGCCGGCCGCCTCGCGCCGGGGCGAGGGCGCGCGGCGCATAGGAGGGCCGATGGCGACGACCCGCGAAGCATTCGTTCCCGCGCTCGGTGTCGACTGGCTGACGCCGCTCTACGACTGGGTAGGGTGGCTCGTCGGCGAGGACCGCTTCAAGCGACACCTGGTGGCCGACGCCCGGATCGCACCACGCCATCGCGTCCTCGACCTCGGCTGTGGCACGGGCACGCTCGTGTTGCTCGTGAAGCGGCTCTGCCCCGACGCGCGCGTGACGGGCATCGACATCGATCCGACCATCCTGGCGCTGGCGCGGGCGAAGATCAGGCGCGCCGGCATCGACGTGTCGATCGAGGAAGGATCGGCGACGGCGCTGCCGTTCGCCGATGGGGTGTTCGACCGGGTCCTGACCAGCCTCGTCCTCCATCATCTCACGACGGCACAGAAGCGTGCGGCGCTCGCCGAGGCCCGTCGCGTGCTCGCTCCGGGCGGCGCGCTGCACGTTGCGGATTGGGGAAAGCCGCACAACCTCCTGATGCAGGTGGCATCGTTCGGCTTTCGCTTGTTCGACGGTGGCGAGGGGCCTGCCGCCAACCTCCGTGGCGACTTGCCGGCCCTCATCGCCGAAGCGGGTTTCCTCGACGTCGCCGAAACGGAACGCTGGATGACGCCGTTCGGCACGCTGGCGTTCGTCAGGGGCCGCGTGCCGGGTTGACGCGTGGACGATGAAGCTCGAGCGTACGATGCCCCCGGCGCGAATCGAACGCGCGACCTGTCGCTTAGGAGGCGACCGCTCTATCCACTGAGCTACGAGGGCGCGGCCCCCTCCCTACCCCGTCGGGGCGGAAGAGTCGACCGAGTGGACGCGGCATCTCCCCTCAGGATTCCCGCGTTCCCACCCCTCGGGGGGATTCCGGTTCGCCGATGCTCCAGGTAGAGGAACGTTTCATCCCCGTATTGGAGGCAACGATCTCGTGCCCCGCGCGGCAGCGCGGGCGAGGGCGGCAACATGTACGAGTCGATCGAGCAGCACGTCCGGGCCGTGGTGGCCGAGCGCCTGGGGGTGGCGCCGGAAGAGCTGACCGCCGAGGTCTCGCTGGTGGACGACCTCGCGGCCGATTCCCTCGACATCCTCGAGCTGGCTCTCGGCGTGGAAGAAGCGCTCGGCATCGTCGTGCCCGACGCGGCGCTGGGCGGGCTGCGCACCTACGGCGACCTCCTCGCGATTGCCACGACACTCGTCGGCCGCCGTGAACGCGTCGCGCAGGAGGATCGCCCGCCCCACGTCGTGGCACGGGTCTGGTCGCCGCGGGGGTCGGGCAGCCGATTCGAGCGCGACGTCTGGCTCACCCCGTACGGCGCCGAAACCGTCGCCGAGGACGCTCTCGGGGCTGGCCCCGGAGCCCACCTGGAGCTGATCGTCCCCGCGGGCGCGAGCGACGCCGACCTAGCGCGCGTGCGCGGGCGCTTCACCCGCCTCCCACCGCGCGGCGTCGAGGTGAGCGTTCGGCGCGAGCAGCAGGCCGTCCCCCACCCCACGGCCGCGTGAGGGCCGCGTGAGCGCCGCGGCCTTGCGGGGCCTGCTTTCGGCCCCGTAAGGTCGCGGCATGGCCGGCACGGCGCTGTTCGTCTACGGCACGCTGACGGACGAGGGGTTGGTCGTCGTCCTGACCGGCCGCCGGTTCGTCCGCCGGCCCGCCCGGCTCGAGGGCTACGAGCGCGTCGTCCCCGCTCGCGGCTATCCCTACGTGGTCCCGCGCGCCGGCCGGCACGTGGAGGGGTTCCTCGTCGAGGACGTCGACGCGGCCTCGCTGCGCCGCCTCGATACGTACGAGGACGAGGGACGGCTCTACCTACGCCGCCCGGCCGAGGTCGTGGTCGCCGGCGACCGGCGGACCTGCGAGGTCTACGTCGGCCGCGCCGCTCTCACCGCTCCGCGAGCGCGCGGGCCCGGCCGAGGACGGCGTCCAGCATCGGGCGGGTGAGTCGCCGGGTGAACGTGTTCTGCTGGCTCGGATGGTACGAGCAGAGCAACGCGAGACCCGACGGCAGGCGATACTCAGCGCCGTGCGCAAAGCGCGGGGCCGGCCGCGGAACCTCGACGCCGCGGGCCCTGAGCGCGGCGAGCAGGCCGTCGTGCGCGACCTTGCCGAGGACGACCGCGACCCGCAGCCGCGGGAAGAGCGCCAGCTCGCCGAGGAGCCAACGCCGGCAGGCGGCGATCTCGCCGGCCGTCGGGCGGTTGGCCGGCGGCGCGCAGCGCGCCACCGCGGTGACGAAGGCGCCGCGCAGCACGAGCCCGTCGTCGCGCGCCGTCGACGTCGGCTGGTTGGCGAGGCCGGCGCGGTGGAGAGCGGCGTAGAGCCAGTTGCCGCTCTCGTCGCCGGTGAAGATCCGGCCGGTGCGGTTGCCGCCATGCGCCGCGGGGGCGAGGCCCACGATCAGGATCCGCGGATCGGGGTCGCCGAAGCCGGGCACCGGCCGGCCCCAGTACGTCCAGTCGCGGAAGCGAGCCACCTTCTCGCGGGCCACCCGCTCTCGATGCGCCACGAGGCGCGGGCAGAGCCGGCAGCGCGTGACCCGCCGCTCGAGGCGCGCCAGCGGGTCACTCACCGCAGAGGACGCCGGCGGTGAGGAAGAGCGCATGCGTCTCGCGCACCGTGCCCGTGAGCACGGTGCCCGTCCCGGCCGCCTCGACCGCCCGCACGGCGATCGCCCGCCCCCGGCACGGGGCCGCGGCGTCGGGCGGGACATAGCCTTCGGGATAGGCGAACGCCGTCTCGAGGAGGTCCCCGGGCGCGAGGCGGCAGGCGGGGACGGGCGCCATGCCGAGACGGTAGAACGGATGCCCGCGCGCGACCAGCACCGCATGGCCCGCATCGAGCGTCACGCGCACCAACGGCACGCCGGCCGTGGACACCACCTTGATGAGCTGGCGGAATCCGAGGGCGCCCGAGGGCCTGCGCGTGAGCACCGCGAACCCCTTGCCCGGCGTGTCGGCCATCGGCACGGGTCCCTCGGCGGTCTCGACCAGGCACGTGGCCGCGATCCCACGCGGCTCTTCGGTCACCTCGGCCATCAGCGCTCGATCGGCAGCGAGAGCTGGCGGCGATCGCGCGCGGGCGCGCGCACTTGCCGCGCCGGCAGGACCCGCCGGCCGCTGCGGATGATGCGCACGGCGTCCTCGAGCGCCACCCCGGTCTCGCGGCTGAGCCGCTGGAGCGCGGCCCCGACGGCGAGCCGCTCGGGGTCGCCCCCCCAGAGCGCCGTCATGCTCTCGAGCCGCCGCCAGCCCGGGACGAGGGTGCCGCGCAGCCACCGCCGCACGACCGACGGGCTCACGCGCAGCGCGCGCGCCACGTCGGCGACGCCGAGCGCGTGGATGCTGCGAACCGCGGTGAGGTACGCCGGCACGGTGAGCGGCAGAGTCCTCTGCTCGCGACGGCGCTGCCGCATGCTACGCTCGCGCGACCCGCCGCGCGGGCGGCTTGCGGCGCACGAGGCCGCCGCGGCGCTGCTCGACCAGGCGGTCGGCGCGCGCGAGCAGCGCCTCGTCGTGCGTGTAGCGCTCGATAAGATACGAGAGGTCGCTCAGATCGTGGATCAGGAGCTGGATCGCGCGCTCGCGCCACTGCGGGTCACGCACGACCTTGAGGAGGTCGGCCACGACGTCCTCGAGCTCGGAGGCCTCGAGGTCGATGGCCATCTCGAGCGCCCGGCGCAGCGACACGCCCCGCCGCGCCTCACGCAGGTAGGCGGTCACCAGGCCACGCAGGCGGGCGACCGTCGCCGGATCGAAGCGCACGCCGCTGCGTGCCGCCGCGGGATCGGACTGCACGATGCTCTCCACCAGCGCGAGCGCCCCGCAGTGGAAGGCCTCGTGCCGCGCCATCGTGAACCAGAAGTTGCGCACCTCCTCGGGGCTCGGAAACGCGCGCACGAAGGCGACGTACAGATCCATCGTCTTCTTCTCGAGCTCCATGGCCGTGTCGAGCACCTGGCGGATGGTCAACCGCCGCGCGCGGGGCCGCACCGTCGGCATGCGGCGTCTCCTTACCAAACCGCCCGGCGCGTTGTAAGGAGGCGGGGTGGACGACCGGGTCGTCGCCGAGCTCGAGGTCGCGGTCGCCGAGACGGGCACGCTGCTGGTCCGGCTCGAGAAGTACCGGGCCGGCACGACCGTCGGCGCCCGCGCCCTGCGAGGCCGCGCGCTCGCGCTGGGCGATCGCGCCCGGCGCGCGCACCATGCAGGCGTGCTCGATGCGGCCGCCGCGGGTGCGCTCCTCGTCGAGGCGCGCACGCTCGCCGGGGAGCTCGGCGCCGCGCTGGCAGCGGTGGAGACGTCGGCCGACCACCGCACGGCCGCCGCGGCCTACGCCGCCGGCGACCTGGCCGCGCTCGCGGCGGTGCTGCCGAACCTGTTCGTCGGCGTCGAGGTCGTGGCCCATCCCCCCGATCTCTACCATCCCGCCCCGTGGCTCCGTCGCGGGCGACCGCGACCCCCGGCCGAGGTCGCCGCGGCGGTCGCCGAGCTGGCGCGCGCCGGCATCGCCGCGGAGGCCGACGACGTCGCCCCGGCCGTCGACGCGGCGCTGCCCGCCGTCGTGCTCGCGCCCGGTCCGCCGGCCGAGGCCGTGGCGCTGCGCTTTGCCGCCGCCGCGCTCCCGGCGCCCCTCTGCCGGATCGGCGGCAGCGGCGAGTTCCTGCTCCACGCCCCCCGGCTGCACGCGCCGTTCATCGTCGTGGTGCGCTCGGTGCTCGACGATGACGACGCCGAGGCCATCCCGGTCGACTGGCTTCCCTACCGGCGCGCGCTGCTCGCCGCGCTCGCCGCGCACGGCCTGCCGTCCGCCGACGGGTAGCCGCTATGTCGCGAGGCGGCTCTCGAGGGCGGCCATCGTCTCGCGGAGCGTGGCGCTGCGGCCGAGGCGCTCCTCGATCGCCGAGAGCGCGTGGAGCACGGTCGAGTGGTCCCGGCGCCCGAGGTGGGCGCCGATCTCGCGCAGCGAGACGTCGGTATGCCGGCGACAGAGGTACATCGCGACCTGGCGCGGGACGGCGATGCGGGCCTCGCGGCTCGGCGAGACGATCTCGGCGCGCGTCACCTTGTAGTGCAGGCAGACCTCCCCGACGATGCGCTCCACCGAGGGCGCATCGCGCCGGGCGGGCGCGCAGCCGGCGAGTGCCTCGCGCACCAGCGCGGGCGTGACCGCGCGGCCCGTGAGCGTCGCGAAGGCGTCGACGCGCGCCAGGGCGCCCTCGAGCTGGCGCACGTTGTCGCACCGGTGCGCCGCGAGGTACTGCACGACGGCCGGGTCGAGCACCATGCCCGCGTCGGCCGCCTTGCGCTCGGTGAGCGCCACGCGCAGCGTCGGGTCCGGAGGGCGGACGTCGACCAGCAGGCCCGAGGCGAAGCGGCTGCGCAGCGTCTCCTCAATGCCGGGCAGCTCGTGCGGCGGCCGGTCGGACGCGAGCACGATCTGCTTGCGCCCGTCGTAGAGGGCGTTGAACGTGTGCACGAACTCCGCCTGCGAGCGGACCTTGCCGGCGAGAAACTGGACGTCGTCGACGATCAGCGTGCCGATGTGACGGAAGCGGCGGCGGAAATGGTCCATGCGGTCGCGCCGCAGCCCGGCGATCATCTCGTTGACGAAGTTCTCCGCGGACAGGCAGGCCACCCGCCCCACGCCGCGCGCGGTCGACAGCGCATGGGCCACGGCGCCCAAGAGGTGCGTCTTCCCGAGCCCGACGCCCCCGTGGACGAAGAGCGGGTTGAAGCGCGCCCCCGGCCGCTCGACCACGGCGCGCGCCGCGCGGTAGGCCACGGCGTTGCTCGCGCCGACGACGAACGTGTCGAACGTGTACCGCCCGGGGGCGGGGTCGGGGACGGTGGGCGCGGCGGGCGGCGGGGGCTCGGCCGTCTGCGGCGCCGCCAGCGCGCGGTTGACGAGCAGCCGGACCGACACCGATCCTCCGGCCGCCTGCCCGGCGGCCTCCTCGATGGCCGCGAGGTGGTGGCGCTTCAGCCAGTCACGGAAGAACGTGCTCGGGACCTCGAGCACGAGCGCGGAGCCGTCCCAGGACGCCGCCCGCAACGGCGCGATCCAGGTTTGAAATCCCTGCTCCGACAGGACCGCGCGCAGCCGCCGGCGCGTTTCGAGCCAGATGGTGTCGCCCATCCCCCGACCCCTCTTCGATCCGACATGACGCCAGGCTCTCGAAGATCCCGCCGCGGGCATGTCCACAGCTGGGGAGAAGACCCACACCCCCAGCCGTGGCGCATGCCACGCGGCAGCGGCCGCCCGCACCGACACCGCTCCACCCCACCGCCGCCTCCCGCTCCGGGGAGACAGCCGCGCTCGGACCTCCACCAACACATAAGAAAGAATATTCTTGCCGAAAGAGAGCGCACCATGTACTCCCGCGCCGCGACGATTGCAAGCAGAAAAAGAACGCTGCGTGTAACGTCCCGCGATCGCAGTGGGATCGCGCGTCCGCGACGCGCGCGCCGCGAGCCTAGGGCGAGCGCGGCTTGACTGCCCGCACGCTTTTGGATACCGCGAGCGCAAAATCTCTTCGTGGGGAGGAGCGCATGCGGTCCTTCAAGCCTGCGGCGGTCGCCGCGCTGGCGTCGCTGGCCCTGTCCGGATGCAGCGTGATGCAGGAGCGGCAGTGGAGCACGTGTGCCATCGGTGGCGCGGTCATCGGCGCCACGGCGGGCGGCATCGCCGGCGGCGTCACCGCCAACAACACCGGGGGCGGCAACGGCGAGCGCGGGGGTGCGATCGCCGGCGGCATCGTCGGCGGCGGGCTTCTCGGTGCGCTCCTCGGCCACGTGGTCTGCGATCCGGTGAAGCCTCCACCGCCCCCGCCGCCGGTCGCCCAGGCGCCGCCGCCTCCGCCCCCGCCGCAGAAGATCGTGGAGCTGCACGGCCCGGAGTTCGATTTCGACAAGGCGACGCTGCGCCCCGAGGGGCGGCACAAGGTCGACGAAGCGGTCCGCGTCCTCAAGGAGAACCCGGGCATGCGCGTCGCGATCAACGGCTACACCGACGGCGTCGGCACGGAGGCGTACAACCTCAAGCTCTCCGAGCGCCGGGCGCGGGCGGTCGCCGACTACATGGTCTCGCAAGGCATCGATCGCAGCCGGCTCACCGTGCGCGGCTTCGGCAAGGCCGACCCGGTCGCGAGCAATGACACGGCCGAGGGCCGCGCGCGCAACCGCCGGGTCGAGATCGTCAAAGAATAGCGCTTCGTCGCCGATCGCGTGACCCGCTTCGCCGCCTGCTTCCTGCTGGTGTTCGGCCAGCTCGCCGTCGGCGGCGTGGCGGGGCTCGCGGTGCCGCCGTTTGCGGCGCTCGAGCGCGGCTTCTACAAGTCGAGCGCCGGAGTCTACCTCGGCTGCGCGCTGCTCTATCTCGCCGGCGCGGTCACGCTCGCCTTCCGCCAGGGCGCCTGGGGGATCGCCGACGGCGTTCGGCTCGCGCTGTGGGCCGCCTTCGCGGCCGCCCTCGCCGCCTACCTCGCTGCGCTGTGGGGCGAGGCACCGGCCCGCCGTGCGCGCGCTTACGTCGCGTCCCTCGGCCTGGGGCTCGCGGCGCTCGCCGCGAGCGCGGTCGCCTACCGCCCGGGAGCGCTGCTGGCGGCGGCCACCGTCTTCTACCCGCTCGCCTTCGTCAGCGGCGCGCTCGTGCTCGGCGGCGTCTCCACCGGCATGCTCCTCGGCCACTGGTACCTGATCGACGTGGGCCTTTCGATCGCGCCGCTGCGCCGCCTGCTGCGCTACGTCACCTGGACGCTCGTCCTCCAGCTCGGGCTCGGCGCCTTCACGCTCGCCGGGCTCGCGCTCCTGCCGGGCCCCGGTGCCGCGGCCGTCGGCGTCCTCTGGCGCGAGCACCGCGCGTTGCTTGCGCTCCGCGTCGCGCTCGGCCCGGCGGCCGCGCTGGGCACGGCCGCGCTCATCCGCCGCACGCTCGCGATCCCGCAGACCATGGCGGCGACGGGGCTCTTCTACGTCGCCGTCCTGGCCGTGCTCAGCGGCGAGATGCTCGGGCGGCTCATCCTCTTCCGCACCTCGTTGCCGCTCTGACGCGCCCGGCGCGCCGCTACCCGTCCACCTTGATGACGCTCACGCACAGCCCGCGCGAGGTGCGGCCGAGGTCGAAGCCGACGCTCATGCCCTCGCGTAGCCCGTCGACGCGCGGGATGGGCCCGCGGATCTCGACGAACGGGTGCGCGAAGCGGTACTCGCGGCCGCTGACCTCGCTGCGCAGCGTGCCGCTCTCGCTGCCGTAGTAGACGCGGGTGATGACGCCCCGGTAGTAGCGCCCGGCCGCCTCGGCGGCCGCGCTCATGGCCGGCCCGCGGCGGCCGCCGCCAGGTCGGCGAGCCGCTTGAGGCCGATGCGGTCGACGAATTCGGGGAAGCCCTCGCCGTCGGCGCGCTCCTCCGCGAACGCCCGCGCCAGGGCCGCGATCACCGCCGGAGCGTCCTCCTCGGGAAAGCGGCCGAGCCGCCGACCGACACGCGCCCGCCCCTCGCCCACCGCGCCGCCCACCAGGATCGAGTAGTGCGGCCGCTGGATGCCGTCGTCGCCGGTGACCGAGTGGCCGGTGAGGCCGATGTCGCCGACGTGGTGCTGGCCGCAGGAGTTCGGGCAGCCGCTCACCTTGACGCCGAACGGGCCGAGCCGTTCGGCGAAGCCGTCGCTGGCGGCGCCCAGGTGGGCACGGATGCGGTCGGCCACGCCCATCGAGCGGGTGATGGCGAGCGAGCAGTAGTCCATGCCGGGACAGGACACGACGTCGTGGATGGTGCCCGCCTCGGGCGCGGCGAGCTCCAGGTCGACGAGCGCCCGGTAGAGCCCGGCGAGCGCGGGGGCGGAGATCCACGGCAGCAGGAGGTTTTGGTCGTTGGTGGTGCGCAGCGTACCGTTGCCGTGGGCGCGCGCCGCCGCGGCGATCCCGCGCATCTGGACGGTGGTGAGATCGCCGAGGGGGACGTGCACCAGCACCGACCAAAAGCCGGGCTGGCGCTGGGGTCGCGCGGCGGCGCGGCGCCAGCGGACGAAGTCCGGGGGCGCGTCCACCGCGGCCGGCGCCGGCGCGGGCGGCGGCACGCGGTGGTCCCGCACCGCTGCCGCCACTTGGGCGCGCAATTCTGCTCCTCGCTCCGCGTCGACCCGACGGACCTCCTCCTCGACGGTCGCGCGGAAACGTTCGAGGCCCATCTTCTGCACCACGTACTTCATCCGCGCCTTGTTGCGGTTCTTGCGCTCGCCGTGGCGGTGCTGGACGCGCACGACGGCCTCGCACCACACGAGCACATCCTCGGCGGGGATGAAGTCGCGGATCGGCCGGGCGAGGAAGGGCTGGGAGCCGAGGCCGCCGCCGGCGTGCACGGAGAAACCCCGCGCCCCGTCGCGCACCTTGGCGTAGAGGCCGATGTCGTTCACGGGCGCCTGGGCGCAGTCGCGGCCGCAGCCCTCGAGCGCGATCTTGAACTTCCGCGGCAGGGTCAGGTTGAGCGGGTTGAACAGGAAGTATTCGTGCACCGCGAGACAGTACGGCGCGACGTCGAAGGGCTCGTCGGGCGCGATCCCCGCGTAGGGGCAGGCGGTCACGTTGCGCACGCTGTCCGCGCACGCGCCGCGGTTGGTGATGCCGACGGCGAGCAGCCGCTCGTAGAGGTCGATGATCCGCTCGACGGGCACCCAATGGATCTGGAGGTCCTGGCGCGTGGTGACGTGGGCGATTCCCCGGCCGTAGCGGTCCGCGACCTCCGCCAGCACGTCGAGCTGATCGGCGGTGAGCATCCCGCCCGGGATCTTGATGCGCTGCATGTGGCTCGTGTGATCGAGCTGGTAGTAGAGGCCGTAGGAGAGGCGGATCGGCCGCCACTCGTCGGCGCTTAAGTCCCCGCGCAGGAAGCGCGCCAGCCGGTCGGCGTGGGCCGCGAGGGCCTGGCGGTGCAGCGCTTCGGTGGGTCGCATGCGGGCGCCCTGGGGGGCAGGCGATTATGACCGCCGGCCTTTCGGCAAGTCAACGTCGTGGAGGGTGCGCCGCGCTATGCCGCCTGCGGGGACGCGCCGGCGAGCACACCGTGCTCGCCGAGCCGCTCCCAAGTCAGGCCGTCGAGCGGCGCGCACTCGGCGGCGAGCGCGGCGAAAACCGCATCGGCGCCTTCCCGGGGCGCGGCTCCCCCGACGCGCACGACGAGGTCGCCGAGCACGTCCCAGCCCGCCCGCGCCTCCCCGGGCGCGCCCACGGCCCTAGTGAAGCGCTGCACCCGTCCCGCGTGGCTGGTGAACGTCCCGTCGCTCTCGGCGTGGGTCGCCAGCGGGAAGACGACGTCGGCGAACTGCGCGGTCTCGCGCAGGTCGGTGTCGAGCACGACGAGCCACCCGACGCGCTCGAGCGCCGCAGCCACGGCCGGAGCCGCCCGCCAGCGCGTGAGATCGCAGCGATGTACGACGAGCCCCGCGACCTCGCCGCGTGCCGCCGCGCCGAGCAGCGCATCGAGGCCGCCGTCGGGCTCAAGGCCCTGGAGCCGCAGGCCCTGGGCGTTCGGATTCTTGTCGGCCTTGATGAGCAGGTCGTCGTGGTCGGCATCGGGGGGGGACCAAGCGACCGCCGCGACCTCGGCGCCGAGGGCGGCCGCGAGCCGGCGGACCAGGAAGACCTCCTCGTTGGGCGCCTGCGCGGAGACGACGACGCCCAGCCGCCGCCCCGCGCGCGCGATCTCGGCCAGCCGCTGCGCCGCCGTCGCCAGCGCCGCGTCCCATGGCGCCGGGGCGAACGCGTCGGCTCCACGCCGCAGCGGCACGGTGAGCCGCCCTTCGCCCTGGAGGGCGTGCAGCGACATCCGCCCCGCGTCGCACATCCAGTACCGGTTCACCTCGGGGTTGTACCGCGGCACGTACCGGTAGAGCCGTCCCTCGCGGTGGTACAGCTCGACGTTGCACCCGTTGGCGCACCCGGTGCACACGGACGCCGTGCGCTCGAGGTACCAGACCCGTGCCCGGAAGCGGAAGTCGCGGCTGGTGAGCGCCCCCACCGGGCAGATGTCGACGACGTTCATGGAGTACGCGTTGTCGAGCGTCCGCCCCGGGGCCACGTCCAGCTCGACGTGGTTGCCGCGGTGGTAGAAGGCGAGCTCGCTGGTGTGGGTGACCTCCTCGCAGAAACGCACGCAGCGCGAGCACATGATGCAGCGCTCCTGGTCGAGCATGACCCGGGGCCCGACCGGGATCACCTTGCCCTTGTGGACCTTGTCCGGCAGCGGGATGCGGCTCCGCTGCCGGTCGTAGTCCATGTAGTACTCCTGGAGCTTGCACTCGCCCGACTGGTCGCACACCGGACAGTCGATCGGATGGTTCAGCAGCAGGAACTCGAGCACCGCCCGCTGCGCCGCCTTGGCCTTCTCGCTGGTCGTGCGCACCACCATGCCGTCGGTCACGCGGGTGTTGCAGGCGATCTGGAGCTTGGGGGCCTTCTCGATCTCGACCGCGCACATGCGGCAGTTCCCCGCGATCGAGAGCCCCGGGTGCCAGCAGTAGTGCGGGATCTCGATGCCGAGCCGCTCGGCGGCCCGGATCACCGTGACCCCCTCCTCGACCGTGATCGTGCGGCCGTCGATCTCAACCGTGGGCATGGGCGCGCGGGAGCTCCGCCGGCGGGCGGAGCGGGCAGCGGCCGAGCGCGGCGTGCTGCTCGAACTCGGCGCGATACTTGGTGACCAGCGCGCGCGCCGGCATGGCCGCCGCATCGGCGAGCGCGCAGATGGTGTTGCCCTGCGTGTTGTTGGCGACCTCGAGGAGCAGGCTCACGTCGGCCGGGGTGCCCCGCCCGTGCTCGAGCCGCTCGAGAATCGCGTGCATCCAGCCCGTCCCTTCGCGGCAGGGCGTGCACTGGCCGCACGACTCGTGGTGGAAGAAGCGCTCGAGGACGAGGGCCGCCCATACCATGCAGACGCTGTCGTCCATCACCATGATGCCCGCCGAGCCGAGGAACGAGCCCGCCTTCTGCACCGAGTCCATGTCCATGGGCACGTCGATCTCCTCGGGCGTGAAGATCGGCATCGAGGCGCCGCCGGGGATGACGCCCTTCAACTTGCGGCCGTTCGGAACGCCGCCCGCGTGCGTGTAGATGATCTCGCGCAGCGGCGTGCCCATGGGCAGCTCGTAGGTGCCCGGCCGCACCACGTGGCCCGAGACGCAGAAGAGCTTCGGTCCCGGGCTCGACGCCGGCCCGATACCCTTGAACCACTCCGCGCCGCGCTCGACGATGTGCGGCACGCAGGCGAGGGTCTCGACGTTGTTGACGATCGTCGGGCAGCCGAACAGGCCGTAGACGGCGGGAAACGGCGGCTTCACCCGCGGATAGGCGCGCTTGCCCTCGAGCGACTCGATGAGGCCCGTCTCCTCGCCGCAGATGTACGCGCCCGCGCCGCGGTGCACCCAGACGTCGAGGGCGAAGTCCGTGCCGAGCACGCGCGGGCCGAGTAGCCCCGCCGCGTGGGCCTCGGCGATCGCCTCGAGCAGGCGGTCGTGACCCCGGCGGAACTCGCCGCGAATGTAGACGTAGGCGGTGCGGCTGCGGATCGCGTACGCCGTGATCACGATCCCCTCGAGCAGCTCGTGCGGGTTCTCCTCGATGATCTCGCGGTCCTTGAACGTGCCCGGCTCGCTCTCGTCGGCGTTGACGCAGAGGTACACGGGCTTCGCGGTCTGCTTCGGCAGGAAGCTCCACTTCATGCCGGTGGGGAAGCCCGCGCCGCCGCGCCCGCGCAGGTTGGAGGCCTTCACGAGATCGACGAGCTGCTCCGGGGTGTGCTCCGTGAGCGCCTTGCGCGCGGCCTGGTAGCCGCCGTGGGCGCGGTAGACGTCCAGGCGGCGGAGGTCCGGGACGTCCCGGTTACGCAGCAGGAGGTGCTCGGCCATCCCGCGGGAGTCAGCCGGTGGCGGCGACCGGACCCGTGCCGAGGAGCTGCTTTTGCTGCTGGATGCGGCGCTGGAGCGCCATGAGGCCGTCGAGGACGACCTCGGGGCGCGGCGGGCAGCCGGGCACGTAGACGTCGACGGGCACGACGTGATCGATGCCCGGCAGCGTCGCGTAGTTGTCGTAGAAGCCCCCGGTCGAGGCGCACGCTCCGAAGGCCATCACCCATTTGGGCTCGGCCATCTGGTCGTAGACGCGCTTGAGGATCGGCGCCTGGCGCATCGTCACGGTGCCGATCACCATCAGCAGGTCGGCCTGCCGCGGGGTGAAACGCGGCAGGAGCGCACCGAAGCGGTCGATGTCGTAGGGCGACATCGACAGCGACATGTACTCCATCGCGCAGCACGCGGTCGCGAACGGGTAGGGAAAGATCGAGTACTTGCGCGCCCAGCCGATCGCGCGGTCGAGCCGCGTGACCACCACCGACTCCGCGATCAACGCCTCCTCGCCCGAGGTGGCCGCCTGCGCTCGTGGCGGAGGAAGTGGCTTTGCCATGGGCTCTCTCCGTTCTGTATCGCCTGCCCCCGGGCCTGTCAAAGCCGCTTGCACCGCGCGGCGCCGGCGGCTACGGGGATGGCGCGGCGGAGGAAGGTGAACCGATGGACGAGGTCATCGTGAGCACGATGAACGACCTGCCCGGCTATCAGGTGGTGAAGGTGCACGGGGAGATCTTCGGGCTCGTGGTGCGCGCGCGCAACGTGTTCTCGAACCTGGGCGCGAGCCTGCGCACGGTGTTCGGCGGCGAGGCGCGCGGCTACACGGCCCTGCTCGCCGACAGCCGCACGCAGGCGGTCGAGCGGCTGCGCGAGGCGGCGCGCGCGCGGGGCGCCAACGCCGTGCTCGCCATGCGCTTCGACTGCAACGAGATCGCGAACCTGATGAGCGAGGTCGCAGCCTACGGGACCGCGGTGACCGTGCGTCCGCTCGGATGAAACGCCGCCCGGGCGGAGCCTCATGGACGCCGCGACACGGCTGATCCACCTGCTGGCGCTCGCCGCCTATTTCGGCGCGACGCTCGACCTGGTGCTCGTCTTCCTCCCCGCCGTCGAGGTCGAG
>Ga0070734_10000628_pt1 | contig 67025 bp, 79 predicted proteins | sample Coa_R1_8_FD_66444 | JGI IMG/M metagenome (GOLD analysis project Ga0070734, IMG submission 66444) | Surface soil microbial communities from Centralia Pennsylvania, which are recovering from an underground coalmine fire - Coalmine... | ecosystem: Environmental > Terrestrial > Soil > Unclassified ...
GGCGCGCCGGCGGCGAGGGACGCTGGTCGGAGTGGCCACCTTCAACGGCGTGGTGCTCTACCCGCGCTCAAGTGTGACCATCGATCCCCAGCGACCGGCCCACCACGCGGCGGCCGCGCCGCGACGCTAGCGCGCACGCCACCCCCTCCTGCCCCAACAGGAGGGTCTTTTTTTGCCCCACGACGTACAAAACTATTGACAATATGTAACGCATGCGCTACAATAAGGGCAGAGATATCGTCGAGTGAAGCGCCTGCGGGGGCACAAGTGGCGCGCTTCACGTTCACAAGGAGTTCTGTCGCATGCACGATTTCTACGGATACGACTTTGGCGAAGAGCAGGGGGCGGTCCTCCCGGCGCTCAACGACCCGGTGATGCAGTGGTTCCACCACCGCGATGCGATCAACGAGCAGGGCGAGGACGTCATGACGCGCGGCTGGCACATCGAGGCCGGCCAGTGGCCAGTCATCGATTACGTCTGCGGCCTGGCGCAGTATCCTCTCCTCACCATCAACCACCCCACCTCCGGGGTGGATGCCCAGCACTGGCAAATTACCAGGGCCAATTTCTTCATCCTCAGCGACGGGGTGCTGGGCGTCTCGGAGATGTACGACCCCCAAAACAGGGTCGGCATCGCCTACGGCTGGCAGACATCGGAGGACCAGAAGACCGGCGAGCTGCGCTGGTCGAAGAAGTGTCACTTCCGCGCCTTCGTGGAAGAATTCCTGCCCTACTTCGACGAGGAGCATCCCCTGGTGCCCGTCACGTGCGTCGTCACCGGCACGATCGTCGGCGACTACCTGCTGCCGGCGCTGGAGAGCCAGGCGCGCGTCATCGAGGCCAACAACAAGCTGCTCGAGCAGCAGCACCGGCGCAGGATCGCCGACGGCAGCGTGCCGGCCAGCAGGCCCTGCCCGCGCACGCCCTACTGGGGATTCAGCCTGCCGCTCGGCCCTGGCGCGAAGGTGACGGCCAGGCCGAAGAACGGCGGCTCGCAGCAGGGCGCGATCGTCAATCCCATTCTCTCCGGCGTCCCGGCCTCCTTCGACCCGGAGCGCGATCGCGAAGCGGTGCAGCAGTATCTCAAGGCGCATCACTGCGGCGAGCTGTACCAGGCCATCAAGGACCTGCTGCCCGCCACAAAGCAGTGGAGCATCGACGAGAGCGTGCGCTGGGCCGAGAAGCTGCCCCCGCGCGAGGAGCGCCGCGGCAAGCAACCCCAGCAACGCCCAGGCCCAGCAACGAAAGCCGAGAGCTTTACGCCGCCAGCACCGGCAGAGGCGGTTGATCCTTCGCCAGCCGAACCAAGACAGCCGCAGCCAGCCGCCCAGACTCAGGCCCCGGGCAAGCAGCCCACGCTCGAAGAGCTGGGCAAGATCGAGGGAACGGCCAGGGCGCAGCAGCGCCTGGCGCTGTGGAAGCAGGGGCATCACGAGGCGGCGCTGCGCCCCGGACTGACCCGCGAGAAAGCGGGCGACATCATCACCGGGAAGGACAAAAAGGCTCCCGCGGCCGCACGCTAAAACCCCAACCAAAAGTACTAGAGACTGTGCGGAGAGTTTTGCCCTTCGCACAGTTCGTTTTACGATATGTTGAGCCTATTTTTATCACACATCTGGAGGCGTTGTGAGCGATTTTCCCAAACCTCCGCCGCAGCCCGAGCCGCCCTTTCCCTGGATAGGATTCTGCCTGTTGCTGGTGGAGATGGCCGGGCTGCTCTATTGGATTTGCCATTTTCCTGTCTTGCATTAATTGATTGGAGAACACCATTGGATATCACGAGAGACGACCCAGCCGCATCGTCGGCTGATCCGGCTGAGACAGCGACTTACGCTGATTTTGAACGGCGCATGGCCACGGCACTGGGATCGCTGGCCGAGGCGGTTGCCTATGGGGAATTTGCCAAAGACCTGGCGCATGATTCTCAGCAGGCCTGGCTGTACGGCATGCTCTGCGGCATCTGGGGAGAGGACCCGCAGGCACTGATGAGCTACCATCCCTGGTGGGATGAGGCCTATCGCCAGGCGCTGCGCACCTATCACGAGATGGTGCGCGAACTCTGCCAGCGCTATGACATTCAGGTGACGCCGCCCCTGCGCCGCCAGCTCGAACAGGCCATCTGCCAGGAGCGCCAGGACGATACGCACATCCTGACCGATGTGACGCCCATGCCCCACCTGGTGGAGGCGCTGGACCTGCCGCTGGGCGTGACGCGCATCTGGCTGGTGACGACCCACCGGCTCAACTGCGAGCACACCCCACGCTGCGCCTGGCATGACCTGGTGATTGCGCATGGGCGCTTTCGCAGCGCCGGAGGCCAACCCGAAACACCGGTCGCATGGCTTGCGCCCGACTGGCAGGCGCAGACCTGGACGGTGCTGCGGCAGGCAGAGGTGATGGGGCTGGGCTTCGACCAGCTGGTCGAGCACGTGCGCGCCGCCCTCAAGGCGGAAAAGGAAGAGCAGCTTGCCACAGACTGATGCCCGCCAGTTGCATGACCGCAAGGTAGCCCTGGCGCGGGCCGCCCGGCTGCTGCGCCACCAGGACCTGGTGATTCTCGACACGGAGACAACAGGATATGGCAAGAACGACGAGATTATCGAGATCTGCGTGATCGACCTGCAGGGAGCAGTACTCTTCGATACGCTGCTGCATCCATCACGCCCTATCCCAGAACGAGCAACGGCCATTCACGGCATTACCGATGAGATGACAGCAGGCTGCCCGACCTTCGCGGAGATCGCCGGCGATCTCCTGGCCATCCTGAGCCTGACGCCCATCCGCGCCATCGCGACCTACAACGCCGAGTTCGACCGGCGCATGCTGTTGCAGACCGCGCTGACCTGGCAGCGCCCCAACCAGGTCGGAACACATTTTACGGAATGGCACTGCCTGATGCGCCTCTACAGCGCCTATCACGGCGAGTGGCAACAGTATTTCCACAACTACAAATTCCAGAGCCTGGAGCAGGCTGCCGAGCATTGCGGCGTGGCGCTGCCCGAGGGACTGCGCCCACACCGGGCGCGCGCCGATGCGCTCCTGGCTTTGGGCGTGCTCAAGGCTATGGCGGCCAGGGCAGAGCAGGAGGGTATCGAGCTGTGAGCGAAAGCGAGATAGCGCCCCCGACCTCGGATGGTCAGCAGCAGTACATCGACCTGCTGGTCAGGACAACCTATGATGGCGCAGCGCTCGACGCGCTCATCGCCAGCCTGCCGGTGTGCGTAGCCGCCCTGCTGCACGACAGCGCCACAAACGAGCGCTATATGCAGCGCGACGGCTGTTTCGTCGTGCGCGTCTTCGAGGACGCCGAGTTCTTCAAATACGCCATCGAGCAGCAAGGCTATGGCCAGGTGATACTCTCCGATCACCTGGTCGAACCGACGCCGACAACGGAGACTGAGCAGGAGCAACAGGTTCACTGGGTGCCTCTGGCAGGCGGCAGCGCGAACACGGTGGCCATCACCCTGGACGCACACTCGCTCTCGCAGGCGCTCACTTCTCTCCTCGGCCAGGAGCGGGCCACCGGACATCCCCACCTGCTTCAGATCATGATACAGGCGGTCCCCGACGGCGCCAGCGTCGAATTCACGCGCTTCGCGGTCACGGTGGTGGCGCGCGGCGAGGATGTCGTCTCCAGCATGCAGGCAGCGCCCGATGCGCAGGAGCACGAAGATCTACCGCCAGCAGAACAGAAAGAGGAAGAACATGGACAATAACAACGAGCAAGAGCTGCCCGGATGGGTCACCAGCCACACGCTTTCGCCTGACCTCCAACGGAAGCTCGAGCAGTCTGCGGAAGGCACAGCGCGGCAGGCCCGCGCCGCTGAGACGCGCATGCGCATGAACCCGCCCTTTGTGGTCCAGGAGGCCGACGCCGTCGTTACGCCGAAGGAGCTAGAGCAGGCCATCAAACGTCAGGAGCGGGATCTACAGTACGTGCGCGTCTCAACCGGCGTGCTGCTGTTGGTTGGAGTGCTTGGCGCGCTCGACCTGCTCGTGCGGGCCAGGGAATTCTGTAAGATGCTGGGCGTGATTCGCCGGCGGCTCTCCGGGGACGGCCCCCGGCTGAAAGGGAAGTAGCCATGGAAGGCTTTACGCTCCATCTGGCCGGCGACAACTTCGCCATTGTCAACCGCCTGGTGATCTTCGAGCAGATCGCCGAGGCCTTCGAAGAGGTCTTCGGCTCGCCGCTCTCGCCGCTCTCGCTGGTCTATGAGATCAGCCACAACCTGGCACAGATAGAGTGGACCGGAGAAGAGTTCGGCCTGGCCTGGGTGCATCGCAAGGGGGCGACGCGCGCCTTTCCCGCCGGACATCCCCACCTGAGAGGCACGCCCTGGGAACGCACCGGCCACCCGGTGCTCATTCCCGGCAGCAATCGCGATTATAGCTTCATCCTGCAGCCCGCGCCAGGGGCGGAGAAATGCGCCTTTTCCGTCAATCACGGGGCTGGGCGCTGCATGTCGCGCGGCCAGGCCAGGAAGGCGCTCTCACAACAGGCCGTCAATGAGGACTACGCGTCCGCCGGCATTCTGGTCAACGACATGGACGATGTTCCTCTCGACGAGGCAGGCCCTGCCTACAAATCGTCCGAGCTGGTGATCGACGCGGTGCTTCAGGCCGGCCTGGCAACGATCCAGTACACGCTGTGGCCGCTGGCCTCGCTCAAGGGATTGAACTGAGCCCGGCGAGGGGATTGACAGCGCCAGGACAGGTGTAATACAATCCCCTCGATGTGACGCGACGTAGAGCAGTTGGCAGCTCGCCAGTCTCATAATCTGGAGGTCACAGGTTCGAGTCCTGTCGTCGCTACCTATCCCTTAAAAATTGAGACAGCACCGGCAGGGAGCAGGCCGGCTCCATCTCTTTCGGCCGAAGAGGTGGAGGAAAGGGTTTCACGTCACTGGCTCGTTGCGCAGCATCGGCTCTGAGGGCTGGCGGTATCGATGCGTTTCGCCGCTAACAATGGTAGTCGGCTGCGGGTGATGGATGCATGTCGCGCGTAGCACATACGGCTATCAGCCAGGGATAGAGCAAAAACGTGAAGCCCAGCTTCCACTTTCGCAGGCGTCCCGACAGGGACATAAGGCTTTGCCCGATAGCTCAGTGGTTAGAGCGATAGGAACATACTTGATTGCTGTTCTGACAGGTGCGTGGGTTCGAGTCCCTCCGGGCAAACTTTTTCACAGCCGATAGTACCCCTTCCATTGACTGAGGTTGAATCACAGTGTAGTCTACGTGCATTCTTTGTATGTAGAAAGTGAGGCAATCCCATGCAGCAATCACCACTGGCACCCTACCAACAAGGTCTTCCATCACAAGCATCCCCCTATCAGCAACAGATGCCCCAGCAGTCGCAGCCACTCGCGACCCAGACCCAGCAGATCGTCAAATTTTATAAGAGTGGCCTCTTCCTGTTCGCCTCGGCTGCCGGCCGCATGCAGCGCGACGCTGCACAGATGCAATCCCAGGGCTGGCGTTTACAGTACGCCGCCTCGCTGGGCATGAACATCTTCCTGCGGCGCATCATCGTGGCGATCTGGGTGCACTGATCCTTAAAAGAGGCGTTTGATGAGCGCCTCGATATCCTGCCCCGGAAACTCCTGCGCGAGGTACCAACGCAGCTTCGAGCGATAGCGGTAGCCGTCGTCGTGCAGCTCGCGCTCGATCACGTGCAGACGCAGGAGATTCATGGGAGGATGCCCCGTAATCGTCTTCTCCTGAACCTGTAGCCAGGCCGCGATTTCCTGGCGGGGAAGCAGGCGCTCTTCGCCGTGGTCGACTAATACTTGCAAGATACGACGCTCCTGGCCGGGCAGGTCGGCCAGGCGCTTCACCAGCGTGGCAAACTTCCGTTCGTTGAGCGGTGGAGGCGGGGGAAGTGATGGGCTGGCCGGCGACTTCGGCGCAACGGAGGCGCTGGCCTGATCCGCCACCTGGCGGCGCAGCGCCTCCTGCGTGTCCAGCAACTTCTCGATCATCTCGCGCTGATGCGCCACCTGCTCGCGCAGTTGCGCAATCTCCTGATCCTTCGCCGCCATCTGCTTTTCCAGTTCGATGATGAACTGCTTCCCGAATGCTCGTCCACCGCCATAGATGCGCACCGCCTGACCATCATCTGGCGAGTTTGCTTCATCCTCTGATTTGGCCAGCATCGAGCGCAGCTCCTCAAGCGTGGCGGCATCGATGGAACGCAGCTGGGGCGCGGCCTCCGCGTCTAGGGTGGGGGTCGCGCCGGCGTGGAAGGTGGCGCGCCGCCGGATCTGGACGAGCTGCGCGGCGTGCTGGTAGAGCACAATGACCTGCCCCTGGGCGAGGCCCCCGACCATCTCTTCGACTCTCGCTGGCGGCAGCGGCAGCAGGTCCTTGTAGACCTTGACGTCAATGGGATGCACGACGCGGTGCAGGAACAAGAGCGGCACCTGCGTCAGCACGTCCTTCTCGACCTTGGCCGAGCGCTGCGACGCCAGGATGATGCCCAGGCCCCGCTTGCGCCCGCGCAGGGCGATGCGCGTCAGCACGGCCTTGAGCGGGCTGCTGGCCGACTGGGGGATGAACTCGTGGGCCTCCTCCAGCACGATCTGATAGGGCTTGCGCTCTTTGCCAGCTACTTCCCACAGGCGGCTGAAGTAGGCCAGCAGGAAGGCGTGCTGCTCGTCGCTGCTGTAGTCGGAGAGGTCCAGGATGATGGAGATGCCGCGCGTGATGGAGATCTCCGCCAGCGCCGCGGCGTTTTCCGGTCCGATCTCCAGTTCGGCGTGCTCGCTTCTCCCGGCGATGAGCAGGTCGAAGCGTTCTTTGAGGCCCCAGTACTCGCCCTCAATATCGACGATCGTCATGGGCAGATTGCCGAGCAGTTCCTCGATCAGCACGGCGACCGTGTTGGTCTTGCCGCTGTCGGTGATGCCCAGCACGCCGACGCTGCGCCCAACGAAGGTGGAGGTCTCGAAGGCGAGCGCCCCCTGCGTGTCGATGCAGAGCATCAGGCTACCTCGTATCCTTCAACTTCGATGCTGGCGACATCGAGGGCGTCATTCCAGACATGCACGACCCGGTACAGCTCCTTCTGATAGGCGATGATGCTGCGCGCAGGGTAGGGGAACGCGCCGTGCATATAATCGAGCTTCCAGGTCTCAGGGGCGTCGTTGGCGCGCACGTCCCAGGCAATGTTGCCGATGGCCAGGTGTTCGGGGGTGGCGTGGTACAGCTCTTGCAGCGTCAGCACCTCGGAGGGCGCGCCGACGCGCTTGCGCCGGGCAGGCTCAGGCGCGCTGGCTTTGTCTGCGTCTGCGTCCCCTCCCTGCGCCTGCGTGAGTTTCTGCGCGTAGATCTGCGCTGAGGTCGAGGTGACCGACCAGTTGTGGCGCAGCGCAATCTCCCGCGCGATCTCCGCCACCGGGCGATTGGCATCCGCGCGGCGCGCGTCCAGGAACTCGCGCCGGATTATGGCGCTTTTGGTCATGCCGGTGGCCGGGGCGGCCTGCTCAGCCTGCGCGGAAGGGCCTGGTTCTTCCACCGGCGAGCGAGGCGCGGCAGAGATGCCTGGCCCAGCCTCGGTCGTTTGTTCAACGAGGGTGGGAGACGCCTCGAAGCGAAAGGTCTGCGAGCCGGCACTCGCATCGGTATCGATGGTGATGGTGAGTGAGATCGTGATAGCCATGATGCCAGGTCCTCCATTATGAGCCGTCTTGGCAAAGAGTTTGATAATCGCCGGGAAAGACAATCCTTGCCTGTTCTATAGCTGCCTTCAGTCTTGCGAGCCGGTCCTGCTTGACCTCAAAGACTCTCAGAGGTTTCATGTCAAGATCATAGATCATCGCCAAGACCGTATGCGAGAGATCGGGAGGCAGGGGAAGCACGGTATACTCGTCTTCGTAAAGCGCCGCAGCGCTGACATCCTCTGACGGTCTGGCCGGATCCCAGGCAACGATGATTCTCTTGTGATCCATAACACCCCTCCTGCGAGATTTGCTCAAGTATAGCACAGTCGTGTGCGCGCGTCTACAACCCTTGACAGGAGTACTTTTGGCAAGTAGAATAGGGGGAGAAATTGGGTGTTTTATCTCCCTATCGGTTTTTGTAGGAAAGAGAGTCAAATATGCTTGGCGTTCACGTCGGGGGCATCTACACCATCCGTTTCAAGACTTCCGTAACGTGCTCCTGCATCTGCATCTCGGGTATGGGATTGGTATCCTACCCGGCAGGCGAGGTTATCCAGGGAGTGACTGTTACCTCTCTTGAACACGTAGAGCATCCAGGGCTATCCACATACGGCCTGCGCTGGCCACACACCATCGAGCCAGGGATCTCCGCCACGATCGACACAAAAGTCTCTGCACAGATTATTGATCTCTTTGTGGAGGAGATGCGGGTCATGGATGAAACTTGCCTGCATACTCCAACCTTTGAAGCGTTGCTCAAACAGGATGGAATGCTTTATCTATCCGGGTCAGCGCTGGCCGAGGGCTTCTCTGTCAGCGACGTGCAGGCGCTGACTCGTTTCCTCTCAGAACGAGTCAGCGCCTGCACGTCGCTCGAACCACTGTACAATTTTGAAGACTTCACCCCTAAACGGGTAGAGGAGTAACTGATGAAGCAACCACCACTCCCGTCAGAAGAGTCCCTGGCCGCCATGACCGCCATCATGGTCGAGGCCAGGCGGGCAAAGCTCGATCTAGGAGAGATCATCGCAGCAGCACTGCATACCGCTGCCGAAACGCTGGGGGATGTCGAACGCCTTGTCGCCGGACGCCCCGGCAGCTGGGAAGCCGAGATCGTTCGCCGCATGGCTTCTGAACGATTCGGAAGCAGGTGGACCGACCAGTACGCACACTACATTGAGCGATTGACACCGCTCTTTGTTGAGATGGGCAAAGCAGGAGAGGATGGTGGAGATGTGTTGAGTCAGGCGATGGGTCCGGCGGTGGATGAGTTGGGCGGCTTAGCTGAATTCGCTGGCCACAGTTACTGGTTCCATGATTTGGTCAACATTGGACGGCAGTATTCAGAGCATGTGGCTGATAACATCTACTAGAAAAAGGGAAGTGGTATGAGCAAACATACCTTGTACGTGCCACGGAGCGATGAGAACCCCTGGCGGCGCGATCTCGATAGCTGGCTGACCATAGCTGAGTGGAAAGAGATATCGCGCTGGTACCCATTCTCGCTGCGGTCGCTGATGTACGATGGTCGTTGGTATGAACATGGACGCTACGGCTCGCGAGACCAGGCCTACAGCACCATGCGCCTGCGAGCCGAATCCCGGAGGTATGACTACTACGTGATTGTGCATTGTACTCTGATCGGCAAAGCAGGCAGAGAGAAAGCCGTGGTCTTCTCAGGAGGCAGCGAGCAGACTATCCTGGCTGAGCGCCGACGGCGATTGGCCGAGGCGGGTTTCCACCGGGAAGCAGAGGACCCTCTGAGGCCGCAGCCGGATCGCGAGCAGGAGTTCCGGCAGCTCGTCGAGGGCCTCCTGGAGATCGCTGCGCCTGGCAACGTCAAGGCATCGTTGTGGTCGAGGTATCAGGAGCTGACGCAGGAAGAACCATGAACCATTTGGTGAGGTGTTTTATTATGAGCACTGGCAGCGCTACCGGGAGATGTATCCGGAGGTGGACGCGCCTGCGCCAGCAGAACAGGAGACGCCATGAGCGAACAGACCCGTGCCCTCGTCACCACTGCGCCGGCGTACTATCCGGGCATGCCGGTCCAGGAGTTTGTGTACGTCGATCTCTCTACCGTGCTGACGCAAAGCCAGAGAGATTCGACGCAGCGCGAGTACCGGCGGCGTATCAACCAGTATCTCGCGTTCTGCGCGACGCACCATGTGTTGCCGGAGGAGCCCAAGAGCCTGGCGCTGTGGCGCGATCACCTGGTGATTGCCACCAGGCAAAGCCCGCGCACCATCCAGGGCAAGCTGGCCGCCGTGCGCAGCCTGATGGCCGAGGCGGCCAGCCGCGAGGCCATCTCGCACGAAACGGCGCAGCGCTTTCGGGCCGTCAGAGGCGTCAAGGTCAAGGCGATGCGCCACCGGCTGCGCCAGCACAACAAGACTTATCTCTCGCCGGAGCAGGTGCGCGCCCTCTGCACCGCGCCTCACTCGGAGACGCTGGTCGGCGTGCGCGACCGGGCGCTGCTGGCGGCGCTGGCCTCCTCCGGCTGTCGCGAGAGCGAGATAGCCGGCCTGCTCATCGAGAACCTGGTCATGCGCGACGGCGGCTACTTCTGCCGCGTGCTCGGCAAGACCGATGAGGACCCGCGCGAGGTGCATCTCTCCAGCGAGGCGTACTGGATGATCCAGACCTGGCTGTTTATCAGGAAATCCCATAAGATAAACAGCCCCTACGTCTTCACCTGCTTCGATGGCCGCGGCGACAGCCGCATCACCAATCGGCCCATGACCGGCAAAGATGTCTGGAAGCTGGTGCGCAAGTACGCGCGCCGCGTCGGCCTGGCGCACGTCAAACCGCACGATCTGCGGCGCTTCATGATTACCCAGCTGGCCCGCAAACGCGATATCTTCGCCGCCAACCTGGCGGCCGGGCATAGCAAGCTGGAGACGACACAGGAATACATCCTGGATCGCAGCCTCGAACCAGGAGTGACCGACGACCTCTATTAGTACTTTTTACCTAACTTGACCCAAAAACACGCGAGGGCAGTGATGACGCACAAAATAGCCCACTCAGGCGCTCATCGCTGCCCTCGTTTTTATCGTCAAGCGAAGAGTGCTTGCATAGATCGATGAACTTGAGTATAACTCACCTAACCGCTTTTATTGTTTAGTAGCGAGGAGAAGATATGCAGTCCGCGGTTATTCGACATCGTCACGTCATTCCCCCCATCGATCCAGTCGCCCCACTGCCAGCTATTTCTCCCGAGTTCGATACCAGCCCGGATGAAGGCACGCCCCGTCAGCACGTGCGCATCAACCAGGCCACTCGCACGTTCTTTGCGCTCGAGTCGGACCCATCGGTGCGCTACGCGCTCGACAGCGCGCCGACTGTGCAAACCATCGCCTTCCTACGGCGCGCCGGCTACACGGCCTACTTCGAAAAACCAGGCGGGCAGCCGTTGCTCCAGCGGCATCACGCAGTCAATGAGCTGCTCAACCTGGGCAACCTCGCCCTGCGCGAGGGGTCGGTGGAAGAAGGCACCTACCTGCTGGAGATCACCGAGCCTATCCAGCCCTATCCGCCACCGCGCGACCCGGTACTCGGCCTGGTCGCACCCCACAGCCGCTACTGCGTGGCGTGCGGCGGGCCCTCACCGCACAAGATTCTCTGCGACCTGTGCCTTGCCGCGACCGAGTGGCAGCCGGCGGCGTTCTGCAACGCTTGCGGCGATCCGCACTGCCATCAAAGCAATGCCCAGTTCTACTGCCCGGCCTGCTGGAGGACCATCTCCCAGCAGCTGGCCGCTGAGCAACCAGCGCCGATGCGCTGCGAGCAGCTGGTGGCGCTCGGCTACTGGCAGGCTGAGCGTTGCTGCTCTGAGTGCCACGCAGGGAGCGATGAGCAGCTCTATGGTCTGCAGCTACGAGGAAACAGTGACACGCTCAGAACGCAAAGAAGCCGCATCACCCATGCTGGATGCGACTCTTCTCTCCCTCCATTCTTTCCCACCTCCATCGTTTCGGGTATGTAGCTCTTTGGCTATAAGAATACCCCTCTTTCGCGTCAGGAGACGATTCTACGCGCCTCTCGTTTGAGCCATACATGCACTCATCTTTTCTCGCATAGCGCAGGCGGCGGTAAGCTAGTCTAGCCAGCAATTGCTATACTGCTGGCATGGGTAAAGTGCATCGCATCAAACGGCGCTTCTCGAAAATCGTCGAGCGACAGCCATGGAAGATGCTCAAGCCGGGTAGCAGTCAGAACTTCCGGCTTCCTGACCATCTGAGCTTTTACATCGGAAAGCGAATCGCGCGAGAATGCGGGTGCAAATCCCGCCCCCGGCTCTCTCGACATGCCAGCCCAACTGTGTTATCATTTCATCAATCCAGGAAACTGGAGGTGGAAGGTATTTGCCTTCGCGGCCTTTATGGCCGTTTTTTTATGGAAGCCATGCAGTTGAATAAAGTAGAGAATATGCTAAAATGTGCATGTACACTTTTCTGAAAGGATACATGCTATGCCTTCCTCTCCAGCGCTGATCCGTCGCGGCAAAGTGGCCGAACAACGTCACTGCATTGACTGCGACAAAGCATTCTCCACGATCAACAAGGCAACGACGCGCTGCCGGGCATGCCTGAATAAACGGCGAGCAGAGTTCGAGGCGCGCAAAGCCGATGGCCTCTATCCGCCACGGCCCTGCCTGCTCTGCGGCGCGCCCTACGTCTCATCGGCCATCCGCGTGTTGTGCTGCGAGGAGTGCGAAGGCAAGCGCAAAGCCGACCCCGCTACCGAAGAGCGCTTCCAGAAGCGCGCCAAGGCCCGCCGGGAGGCGCACGCCAATCACTCCGCCCAGCTCGTCTTCGCCTATGCCGAGTTGCACCGTACACAAGAGGGGCGCTGCCCGATCTGCGCCCAGATACCTGAGCAACAAATGATGCTTTACCCCTCCGACCAGGAGCCCAGGGCTTTACTCTGCCAGGCCTGCGCTACCGCTGCCGCGGCGCTGGCTCACAATGCACAGCGCACCAGGCGGCTGCTATCGCTGCTGCTGGTCGGGCATGTGGTGGAAGGCTCATGAATTCGATTCCGATGGCTCCAGAGCAACAGGCGCGCCGCCTGGCCTGCCTGCCAATGGACCGCACGGTCACCTATTGCCGACTCTACCAGCGCCGCGGTGCCTGGGTCTACGCTGCTTACTGGAGAGATAACGATGGTAAACAGCGTAGTCTCTTCCTCGGTCGAGATGGCGAGGGCAGGATCGCTCGTCATGTTGCAACGCATCGGCCTCCTCATCCATGGCGACACAAAAGGGCAGGAAGGTCAAAAATCCTGAAGTATGCGGCTAAAGTGTAGTGGCATGTAGTGCCGTAGAAGTGTAGAGAAACTTGCTTTTTCTCTACACTTTTTGTTTGCCTGGCAGGAAGTGTAGTGATCTGTAGTTACGTAGAGTGTAGAGATGTAGTATATACGCCATATCCTTCATTTTTCTCTACACTTTCTCCCCAGGAGCCTGCTCTATAAGAAAGTGTAGTGGATTATATATTACTCTCTACATATCTACACACACTACATCTATACAGAACTATATTTTATTACACTTTTCTGAGGCTAATTGGCTTCTCTCCATTCTCTACACTACACCAGCATTACAGGTCACTACACTTTTTGAGCACGAACGCACCGACCTTCCTGCTTGAAGAGGCAGAATCGGAAGTGTAGAGATTTCTCTACACCAGAATACCCCACGTCGCGGGAGAAAAAATCAATTGATTGCATTTTCTCTGCTTCGCTTGCCTCCTGTAGATGGTGTAGAGAGCTTCTCTACACTTCCCCTGCCGAGTTTTTTCAGTTATTTCCCCTGCTGAGGCTGCTGTACTTGATTTTCCGCCTCCCAAACAGCTATTGTCGCTGTAAGGCTGACCGTATGACCGTACAAGATTGAGCAGGCAGGCGCATGGCGACGAAGAGGACCAGGCATCCGGGTGGGCGACCTGCGAAGCTCACTCCAGAGGCGCAGGCATCCATCGTTGAGGCAATCGATCAAGGCTGCTTTGACTACATTGCTGCCGAGGCTGCCGGCATCACGGCGCGCACCTTTCGCAACTGGATAGAGCGAGGCGAGAAGGCTTCGAAAGGACCGTATCACGATTTCTACCTGGCAGTGATGCAGGCGCGGGCGAAGGCGCGAATAACGGCCGAGAAGCGTGTCTGGCTGGAGGATCCATTCAAGTGGCTGCGCTTCGGTCCGGGGCGCGAGAAAGCCGGGCGGCCAGGCTGGACCGACGGTACGGAGGAAGCCGCCGACGCGCTGGCCGGTATGGCCGATACGGTCATCAAGACGGTGTGGGGCCGTGCCGATCGCGATCCGCCGCCTCAACCCAGGCAGGAGGACCCTGCCGAAACATCACCCATGCAACAGGAGGGCCCAATCAGTGGCTGAGCAGACAGCAAAGAATCCTTTTTCAGGCCGAGTGCGCATAGAGAGCTCCGATGGCATCTTTTACAATACGCGGGTCACCGACCTGGATTCTGGTGCGAACATTCCCTTTGTCTACGCTTATGAGTTCCGGCTCGGCGGTGATTCTCACACCGGAAACAAGGTCACGTTGACCTGCATTGCCGCGGTCGATGTGGTAGCTGAGGCTTCTTTTCGCCTGCTTTGTCCTGGCTGCTTCCAGGATGCGCTTGACTCGCATTTCATGGAAACTGTTTCGCCAGACTGGCCTCTCTGCCTCATCTGCAATCGGCCTATCGTCCCGCCTCATCATCGTGACTGCATTTGCAATTCCTGCCACCAGGCGCGCGCTGAACAAGATGCGCAGGGCGCGGATATGTATACATGGGATGATCTCCAGCAGGCGATGATTGTCTACGACAAGGTGCGCAGCAAGCGGCAGGCTGATATCCTCGCGCAGGAGTATCTGGCACCCATCGATGGAGAACTTCTTGCAGAGGAGGGCAATCCATGACCTGCATTGTCGGCCTGGTCGATGGTGACGGCACGATCTATATGGGCGGCGATAGCGCCGGTGTGGGCGGCTACGCGCTCACTGTTGTCAAAGCGCCGAAGGTCTTCCGCAATTGCGCGTACCTGATCGGCTTCACGGCCAGCTTCAGAATGGGCCAGCTCCTGGAGTACGCCTTCTCTCCCCCCACCTTCGACGGATATTGCCTGGAGCGCTTCATGGTGACGACCTTTGTCGACGCGCTGCGCGACTGCTTCAAGCAGGGCGGCTACGCGCAAAAAAACAACGAGGTGGAATCTGGCGGGACGTTCCTCATCGGCTGCTATGGTCGGCTCTTTACGATTCACAGCGACTACCAGGTGACCGAGGCGCTTTGTGGCTATGACGCCGTGGGCAGTGGCTGCGACCTGGCGCTGGGTGCGCTGCACGCGACACGTGATCTGCATCTTCCCCCGGCCAGGCGGATTGAACGCGCCCTGGAGGCTGCGCAGGCGCATAACATCGGTGTGCGCGGACCGTTTATCGTCGAAGAGCTGAGGAGCCTATAAGAGCATCATGAGTTTGCACGAACACATTCCGATGGAACATCGCCCGGCCAACATCAACGACGTTCACAGGTCCGAACGCGCAGAGCAGGAAGGCTTCAATCAGCACATCGCCGATGTGCTCACCACCCGCGTCGGCACGATGATCTGCGCCTATATCTTCGTCGCGATCGCCGTGATCGGGCTGCTGGGTGTGCTGAATATTCTGCCCGCCGAGGTTTACCTGCTGGTTGCCTGGGCCTCGCAGACCTTCATCCAGCTGGTCATGCTGCCCGTCATCATGGTTTCGCAGAACGTCATCAATCGCAAACAGGAGCTGCAGGCCGACGAGCAGTTTGCCACCACGAAGAAGATCTATCACGACATCGAGCAGATCGCACAGCACCAGGCCAAGCAGGACGAGGTGCTGATACAGCTACGCTCCATCTTGGAGAAAGATCAGAGTGTGGCGCGCGTGCTGATGAACGTGGAAATGCTGTCGCGGCGTCAGAGCGAGCAGAAAGCTCTGTTGGAGCAGATCGCGCAGAAGTTGGGGATCGGCGTATGAGCGGCGACTACATCGAGAGCATCCTCTCGCACAAAGAACAGGTGGCGCGGCTGCTCGCAGATATGGTCCGCGCGCTCTGCATGCGCGCCGCCCAGCACGATGACTCCAAGTTTTCCGATGAAGAGGCCGCTGCCTACGAAGAGGCGCTGCCAAAGTTCAAGGATGTGGCCTACGGATCGCCCGAGTACATCATCGTATGCCAGAGCATCAGGCCAGCTATCCAACATCACGTGAACGTGAACCGACATCATCCCGAGTATTTCGGCGAGGATGGCGTGAGCGGCATGAACCTGATCGACCTGGTCGAGATGACCTGCGATTGGATCGCAGCGGCCAAGCGCAGCGGCAGCGATGTGGTGGAAGCGCTGCAGGTCAATCGCAAGCGCTTTGGTCTCAGCGACCAGCTCTATCGCATCATCCTGCAGACCGTTCTCTTCCTGCTGGACGCGGAGGATTAGTGCCCATGCCGAGAGAACTCACCGTCCAGCTCTACACACCGCACGCCGGGCAGATTCCGATGCACATGTCGGCGGCCAGGTTCAAGGTCGCCAACTGCGGGCGCAGGTTCGGCAAGACGCTGATGGGGTGTAACGAGCTGCTCAAGGGCGCGCTGGAGAATCCCAGCCACCGCTACTGGTGGGTCTCTCCCTCCTACAAGCAGACCAAGATGGCCTTCGAGATGATGGCGCTGGCGGCCAGGCCGGTGCTCAAGAAAGACCCCAACTGGACCGATTTCCGCATGGACTTCATCAACGGCAGTATCATCGAGGGCCGCTCCGCCGAGCGCTACAACAACCTGCGCGGCCCGGGTCTCGACGGGGCTGTGCTCGACGAGTGCCGCGACATCAAGCGGCAGGCCTGGTACGAGTCCATGCGCGCCATGTTCTCGGATACCAACGGCTGGGCGACGTTCATCTCGACGCCGCGCGGCCACGACTGGTTCTGGGAAATGGCGATGATCGCGCAGCAGCCCGGCGAGATCAACTACGAGTATTTCAGCTTCCCGACGGCGGCCAATCCCTATATCCCGCGCGAGGAGATCGAGGAGGCGCGCAGCAAGCTGCCTGCCGACGTCTTCGCCCAGGAGTACCTGGCGGTCTTCCTGGAGGATGGCGCGACGGTCTTCCGCGGCGTGGATCGCTGCATCGGGGGCGTGCTGGAGCCGCCCCAGCCGGGTCATTTTTACGTCATCGGCTACGACCCGGCCAAGTACCAGGACTACGCCGTGATGACGGTGGTCGATTGCTCGGTGCGTCCGCTGCGCGTGGTGGCCTGGTTCCGCTACAACGGCGTGGAATACGGCACGCAGATCAAGCGGCTGATCGCCCTCGGCCACCTCTACAACAAGGCCGGTATCACCATGGACGCCACCGGCGCGGGCGACCCGCTGCTGGAGCAGCTGCGCGAGGTCTCGGAGCTGACCATCGAGGGCTACGTGTTCACCAACACGTCGAAGAAGGACCTGGTGGAGGGCTTGCAGATCGCCATCGAGCAGGTGCAGGTCATGTTCCCCAACATCCCCGAGCTGGTCGGCGAGCTGAAGGCCTTCGGCTACCACATGACGCCTGCCAGGACCGTCGTTTACAGCGCCCCCGATGGCCTGCACGACGATTGTGTGATCAGCCTGGCGCTGGCGCTCTACGCCGCGCGCAGCGGGGGCGAGGTGGCTTTTGCCGTGGCGGGCGGCCAGGCCCCCTGGGACGCGCAGGGCCCGCAGCATATGCACGATGCGGCGCTGCGCGACATGCGGCCCGAGCAGGCGGCGGAGATCAGGCGGCGAGAGCGTGTGGCATCGCGCATCCTGGGCCAGGCCGAGCAGCCCTGGACGATTCCGATTCGCATGGAGCAGTGAAGCGAGGGAGGAGAGCATGGGCAAAAAGCGCTATAAGTACCCGGTCACGCGTAAGCCGCTGGGGATCGAAAGAAAACAGGCTCTGGATCGCCATGCCTGGGAGGAGCTGGCGGCGAGTCCCGCCGAGCGCGAAGCTTACCTGGAATTCACGCTGGAGATGCAGCGCGCCAACTCGGTTGCGCAGCTCTACGCCGCGCGCACCGGTCGCTCCGCCTCCGAATTCGTGGATATGCGCCGCGCGCTCTCGGTCGTGGCCCAGCACCCCAACCTGACGCGCTACATCCGGGCCGCGGCCCGCGCCCAGCACCGCGACCACCTGCTCGCCGAAACCTTCATTCCCGAGCTCCTGAAAAACGGCAGCCCGACGCAGAGCAATCCCCAGGCGTCCTCCGGCCTCGGCGCGGCCTGGGCGGGCAGCCAGAACGCGCCCCTGTCCGTCACCAACGCCAAGCGGCTGCGCGACCTGTCAGAGCAGTGCGAGTGGGCGCGCGGAGCCATCAACCTGCGCCGCGACCAGATCGGGCGCGCCGACATCGCCGTGCTGCCCATGGACGAGACGAGGCCGTTCAACCAGAAGGCGCAGAAGCAGACCATGCTGATCCTGGAGCAGCCCAACGAGCTGCGGCAGAACTACACGGAAATGATGGCCTCCTCAGTCGAGGATCTGCTGGTGCTCGACCGCGGCGTGCTCTCGAAGAACATGACGCTGGGCAGCCGGCAGCCGGTGGCGCTCTACGCCGAGGACGGCTCGACCATCGCCATCTACCCGGCCTGGTCGGGCGACCCGGATGAGCCGCGCTACGTGTACTCCGAGCCTGGCACCGGTCGCAAAGTGCCTCTGCGCAATGATGAGGCCATCGTCATGATGATGAACCCGGCCACGTACCGCTTCGGCCTCTCCATCATGCAGGTGCTTTTCAATACGGTCGTGGCCAGCATCCGCTCGGCGCAGATGGCCAGCCAGATCGTGGAGCAGAAGCCGCCGACGCACCTGGTGCAGATTCCCGGCATCAGCCTCACCCAGGCTGAGCAGCTCGCCGAACTGTACCTGACGACCATCGCCGGCCGCAAGGAGCTGTTCTTCCTCGGCGGCCAGGACAAGGCCAACGTCACGGCGCTGGGCTTTTCCGCCAAGGACAACCAGTTCCTGGAGATCCAGTTGTGGCTGGCGCGCATCATCTGCGCGCTCTTCCGCTGCATGCCGCAGCAGCTCGGCATCACCATGGACGTCAACAAGGCCACCGGCGAGACGCAGAACGACATCCAGGAGGACACGGGACTCATCCCGCTGCTGCTGACGGTGGAGATGTATCTCAATCGCGAGTTCCTGGCCGATTTCGCGCCCAAGCTGCCCTACGGCCGCGTCGATCTGACGGCGCTCAACCTGCGCGTGGTCTTTCCGCAGATCAGCGAGGCGGCGCGCATGTTGCACGCCGAACGCACCATCGCTTTAGCAAGTGAGGCGCTGGCCGGCCTGCCCTCCATGACGATCAACCAGGCGCTGGCCATGCGCGGCGAGGAGCCGGTGCAGGGCGGCGATACCTTCTACATGGCGAGCATGAACGGGGCCATTCCGTTCCTGTCGTACAACGGCGAGCTGGGCGATTTCGTCAAGGACCCGACCGCCATCGACCCGGCGCTGGGCGGCCAGGACGCGGCAGGCGGCCCGGAGGAGAACATGGAAGGCCCGCATCATCTCGATAACGATGATCCGGTGCCGCCTGCGCCCAAGCCTGGCTCGGGCGGCAGTGACGATGATGCTGATGACCAGGGCCAGCAGGATTCTGGCGCTGCGAAGGGCAAAGGGAAATCGGCTGCACGCCAACGGCAGCCGCGCCAGCGCAAGACCTTCGTCGATGTGCGACCGGCGGGCAAGGCGTGGCGCCCCGGCCATATCCAGCATCGCAGCGCCAGCGGCAAGCCGGCCAGCCGAGGGCGCCTACCGGCTGACCTGGCCGAGCATTTTGGCAGGACGCCGCATGAGATCGTGCAGGCGCGCATCACGCTGGCCGCGCAGGTCGCACAGACGTTCGAGGGCGCGGCGAAACGCGGCGCGGAGTCGCTGCGCAAGTTGGAAGAAACGGAAGGAGGCAACCCATGAGAACGCCAGGCACTTTTTCGAGGCAAGAGCAGAAATTTCTCGATCACGCGCGCTTGTACGCATCGATGATCTGCGATCTGTTCGGCATAAGCGACCAGCTGCTCAGAGGCCCTACGATCATCGATTCGACTCTGAGCTATGTCGATCCTGAGTCGGCAGCGGTTTCGCCGGTGCTGTTGCTGGCGGGGCCGGAAGGCGCTGATGTGCGCTCTGATCGATGAGGCAAGGGAGGCGGGTCTATGTCGCTCACCAGACAGCAGATTCTCGAAACAATCCTGCTGGCCTACGCGCTCTCAGACACCGATCTGAGCGCGCTGGGAACTGGCCTGGCGGCGGCGCAGATCACGGCCATGTCGGCGACGTATCGCCAGGCAGCCTCGACGGCGGGCGCATCAGCCGCTGACTGGCAGCCGTCGGACGAGGTGCAGCAGAGCATCCAGGATCAGGCGGCGGCCATCGCCTCCGGCATCGGCGAGACCTTTCTGGAGCTGGTGCAAAACGCGGCCTCGGCCTTCCTGGATGGCTGGGAGGCGCTCAACGACAACCTGGATGGCGCAGCCGCAGCGCTGGCCTCGGCCTTGACGGGCGCGGTCAAGACGCTGACCGGCTGGAAGTCCGACCAGGTCGTCGATACGACGCTGGTGACGGGCATCGACGATGGCACAGGGGTGTTTTGCGGGGACTACCTGGCGGGCGATCTGCTGGCCGGCGACGAGATCGACCCGTCGCTGCTCAAGGTGGCGGTGCTCCCGAGCGACGCGGTTGGAGAGGACTGCGAGCCGTATGCCGGCGAAACGTTCGATATCGAGGAATATCAGCTCATCCCTGAATTCCCAAGGCATCCCTTCTGCCCGCACCACAAAATCGTGGTGTACCTGGGCAGTGAGGACAATCAACAGGCCGCCTGAGAAGCGGCGCAGAAAAGAGGAAAAACCTATGTACTACAACGGACGCAACGACATCTTCGAGATGGAGGATGTGATTGGCGTGGAGAGCATCTCGCTCTCGACCAATGCATCTGATGGGCGGCGTTTTGTGACACTGGACCTGGAAATTTCCCCCGATCTCGACCTGGCACCGGTGGAGAAACTGATGGTCTGCCTGCCTGATGGCGCCACCCCGCGCCTGTTCATCCCCAAGCAGGTGCTTCCGATTACGCCAGCAGCTCCGGCTGCGCCTGGACAGCAGGCACCGAGCGGCGATGGCAGCGTGCCGCTCGATGCGCTCAATGCACTGGCCGACCAGGCCGCGGCGAGCGGAGAGCCGGTTGCGGCAGCTCCCGTGGAGGAGACGGACCAGACAACGCAGGAAGTTCCGGTGGTCACTGCGACGGCGACAGCAGCGTTGCCGCTCATTGGCGGCTAAGCATTAGCAAGGGAGTACGCGACACATGAAAATCAGGACCTGGGACGGCGCGGTGCCAGCGCCGGGGACGCTCTTGCGTGACATCGGGCTGGCCGAGCCTGACTTTCAGATGTTTACCTCGTCCATGCAGGTCGACCCCGATCATCCGGATACCATCCGCATGATCGGCAGCTCGACGGAGCGCGACATGCAGGGCGACACCATGACGGTCAACGCGCTCGCCGACATGACGAACGCACCCGTCGGACTCACGATCTTCCTCAATCACGACTACACCCTGCCAGGCTCGCTCTTCGGCAGCCTGGTGGAGCAGCCCAAGCTCGTGCAGCAGGGCGGCATCGCCGACATCCACATCGCCTGCGACTACGAGAAGAGCAACCCGGCGGCGGCGCAGACCTACGGCTATATCAAGAATGGCCGCAGGCTGGGCTGCTCCGTCGGCTGTATGGTGCTCGAATACGAGATCGACGAAGAGAACGACGATGGGCGCAGCTGGTGGCCGCCCATTATCATCACCTCCGTCTTGACGATGGAGTGGTCGGTCGTCGGCATCCCCGCCAACCAGCGCTGCTGGGTCGAGCAGGGGCTGAAGGGTCTCTTCACGCGCACCTTCGACAAGCGCCTGGCGGCGGCGGTCAAGGGCCTCTATCCGCGCCAGTACAGCGATATCATCGAGGGCTGCCCGGATGCGGCGCTGCGCCGCGACCTGGCGCGCGTGGTGGCGCGCCCGACCTCGCCGTCGCGCATGGAGTGGGTGCCGCTCAGCAAGACCTTCGTGATGAACACCAAGGGGCGTATCCACGAAGTGGGGCGCGACCTGGTCGGCACAGCCGTGGCAACCCAGCAGGTGCTGCTGAACAACCTGAAGATGGCCGGCGGCGGCGCTGGCTCGGATGCCAGCTGGAGGCGGCGAGCTGCCGCGTCTGAGGAGCAGCAGCAAGCTGAGCCGGATGTGACGAAAGGGGCTTGCGGCAAGACGACCTGGCCGCTCGCAGATCGCAACGCTGCCTGGGATAGCGGGGAGGCGCACGCGCGCCTGGTGGAGTGGGCCGGTGGCGCTGATGACTTCAGCGTTGCCAAGCTCAAGCAGGTGCATTTCTGGTGCGCGGAGGACGCTGAGAAGCTGGGCGATTTCAAGCTGCCGTTCTGCGATGTGGTGGACGGGGACGTCAAAGCCATTCCGCACGCCATCTTCTCGGTGGCTGGCGTGCTGCAGGGCAGCATGGGTGGCGCTGATATCCCCGACGAGGATGCCGACGCGGTCAAGAAGAAGGTCGAGACCTACTACAACCGCATGGCCGACGAATTCAACGACACGGACATCAAGGTTCCCTGGGCCGACGATGATGGCAAGGAGAAGGCGGGCGCGCCTGCCATGGCGGGATCTGTCGCTTCCCTACGCAGCGAGTCTGCGGGGGCACACTCGCCAGGAACGCCCGCTGCTCCCACTACTGAAACGAAAGGACACCCGACCATGGGCGACAAGGTAGCCACTTTGGATGAGACACAACGGCTCATCCTGAAACAGATGAACCAGGCGGGCGCGGCGCTCGGCCTGCCTGCGGTGACGATGAAGGAGGATGGCTCCTTCGTCTATGCAGCTGGCGCGCCGGTGGCCGAGGATGCCTGGGCCGAAGCGATGATCGAGCGCGTGCTGGGCAAGATGTTCGAGATTGAGAAGGCCGGCGCTACCTTCTCGAAGGAGAACATGGCGCATCTGTGTGCCATCCACAAGTGCCTGCACAAGATGACCGAGGGCAAGATCTGCGCCATGGACGAGGCGCTGAGCGGTGAGGGCGACGATGATGATCACAGCGATCCAGATGGCGATGGCGACAATGATGATAGCGACCAGAAGGGCATGCAGGCCTTCATCGAGGCGACCATCAAGTCGACGGTGGCGCTGTATATGGCCCCTATTGCGCAGGGCCTGGGCGAGGTCAATACCTCGCTGGCCGGGCTGGGCACCAGGAGCCTGGAGCAGAGCGTGGGCGTGGCGCAGGCCCAGCTGGTTGGCTTGATGCGCAAGATCGCCGGCGCGGAAGAGCAGATCGCCCAGACGGCGCGCAACGCCGCGGCGCTCTACGATATGCCGGTCGGCCGGCCCACGGCGGTGACGCGCAGCACGCACGAGGCGGAGAACGGCACTGCCGCGCCTGGCACCGTGTCGCGCGAGGAGCTGCTGCGCCTGGCCGCTGCGCCTGCCACCGGGCAGAACGGCACGTGGGATGGCACGCTGGAGATGGCGCGCCGCCAGTGTCGCTACGAGGAGCTGGACGCCGGTGGCTACAAGATTAAGTATCGCGTCTGGCCGGCCGGTGTGGGCGGATCCGTCGCCAAAGGCGTGCGCCCGGCGCTGACCACCGATGAGAAATCGCTGATGCGCCCGGCCTGGATCCTCGCCTACCAGGAAGGCGGCGAGGCCTCGGTGCCGTTGCTCTCTCTGGGAGAGATCAACGAGGCCGACACAGCACTGGCGGCGGCCGCAGCTGCGCAGCAGCAATCGGCTGTCTAACGTAGGAAGATGACGAGAGCGCCGCTCCGGAGCAGGTGGGCGGCGCTGTTTTTCTCTGGAAAGAAGAATATGCAGCAATCTACTGGTACGACGATGGATCAGCGCCAGCCGCATATGCTGGACTACGCGATCGAACATCCGGGATGTGCCTGCGTCTGGGTCAGCCGAGATCATCGCACGGGCGTCGAGGCATTCAGGGCAGTGGTTGACTTTCTCAAAAATACCCCCGACACGGCCTATTGGAAGCGTATCGATCGCATCAATTATGTGTCGCTCATGCTCACGCTGAAAAATGGCAGCAGGCTCTATTTCTACGACGGTCTTTCGCCGCAGCAGATGCGAGGGATGAAGATACACTGGGCCGGTATCAGTAGAAATGTTGAGGACATTGAGACGCTCTATGCAGACGTTATTCGACCTGCTCAATTGGGGGTGGAGGATACCGTGGCGGTGCAGGCCCACGCGCCGCTCGATTGCTACATGACTTCCCTGAAATAGGAAAGGTAGGAAGAGATCGTATGGCACGCATTCGCTGTTTTCTGGTGGTGCCGACCGAGCGCGTGCGCGTCTCGCTGCGCCGCTACAGTCGCGAGAATACCCCCGACTGCTGCTTGCTCTATCCGGGCAAGTACAGCTATCACACGACGATGGTCTTCCTCCGCGAGGAAGAGGCGCGCCGCGATGAGCAGGGGGCGCTCATCAACGGGCTTGGCCCAACGCTGCCTCGCGACGATCCGCGCTGGCCGAGGCGCTGCGGGTGCGGCTACACCTTCACGGAGGCAGACACCTACCAGCACTTCGACGAGCTGATCTATCGCCGGGCCGATAGCGGCGAGGAGATGCCCTTGCGCGATGCGCCGGCAGGCGCTATGTGGGAAGCGCCCTGGCTCGATCGCTTCCACCGGCCGCAGGGCGCGCACAACCTCCTGGTGAAGCTGCCCGATGGCTCTGATTGGGCGGTCGATGGGCCGGCCAACAACTGCAACTGGCCAGGCGATGACGCCAGGCAGGAGCTGCATCACTGCTGGCCGCGCCGGGGAGCGCCGCCCGACGTGGATGTCAGCAAAGAGTATGGCCTGACCTGCACTGCCGGGGCCGGGAGCATCATGACGGCGCACTGGCACGGCTTTTTGCGCAACGGCTATCTCGAGGGGTAAGGCAGGAGCTGTCCTTGATTTTTGCGCAGCCGTTCTGCTATCTTCGCCTGTAGCAGGCTAGTGCGACATCGGGCGCGGCGGACGCGCCGGCGCCCGGTGCGACGAGCAACTTTACAAAACTTTACTGTGACACACCAGTGAGCAGCACGCTGCCACCTGCGCCACCTCACCACGGGTTTTCTGGCTGAAGAGAAGAAGCTAGAGGGGCCGGAGACGATGGGGACAGAAGCGAGCCAAGGCACGGTCGGTCGAACTTTCGAAAGGATCACCAGCCGTGAATACGTTTACGACTGTCGGCCATCCTCACGACCCCGTATGGCAGATGGCCCGACGCAAACAGATCGATGAGCTGCTCACCCTCTCGCCGACGCAGCTCGATCGTCAGCTGCGCTACCTGGCGCAGCAGCCCGCCCCCAAAGACGACCACGAGATGGTCAAACGCATCATGGGCGAGATGCACACCGCGCCCTACATCCCATCGGCGCTCAAGGGCATCCTGGATTCCACCGGCGGCACCACCGGTAACGTGCTGATCCGCCAGGACCTGGAACCCACCCTGTACGCGCTCTTCGTCAAGAAGTTTCCGGCCTTCGACCGCCTGGCCAAGGGTCCATCCAACGGCCTGGTGCATGCCGCGACGCAGATGACTGCGCCCGACGGCCTCTCGCTGGGCAGCTCGCTGATCACCGAGCTGGGAACCGTGAGCTTCACCAACACGGCGTACAACCGCGCCACCTTCCCGATTGCGGTCTTCGCCACGGGCAGGGGCGTGTCGTTCAAAGAAATCGCGGCCGTCGCCCAAGGCGGCGCGCCGTATGACCCCACCAAGACCGAGATGGCGAACGGCATGACCAGGCTGGCCACCGACATCCAGTACTACATCATGCAGGGCAACGCCTCCTCGTCTGGCGGCCTCTCGACCAACGAGGGCGGGGTGTACAACACCAACGGCATCGATGGATTCCGCGAGGTGCTGGGAGCCTATGGCACCTTCTCCGGCAACAACACCATCCAGGCCGACATCAACTCCCTGAACTACATGGAGTCCATGCAGTTCGTGGCTGCCAAGGCTGCGGCCAACGGCGGCAACCCCTCGCTGGCCTTCATGAGCATGACGGGCAAAGAGTCGCTCGATACCGAGCAGCAGGGCAATGTGCGCTATACCGATGACCTCTCGGACCTGATCCCCGGCGTGCGGGTGAACAAAATCACCTGGGCCAACGGGCAGCTCGAGATCGTCCCGGTGCCCGGCAACACCATCGGCAGTTACAACCGCACGAGCGACAACCAGCTCGTCGAGGATACCTACATCATCGACGAGAGCACGGTCACCCTGCGCTGGCTGTACTCCGAGAGCTTCACCGTCCTGGAAATCCCTTCCGGCTATGACAACACCCTGTCGAGCAAGTACATCATCTTCGCGATGTATGGCCTTGAGCTGGCCGCGCCGTTGTTCTGCGGGAAGGTGCGACGCCTGGCCTCCTAACGGAGCCTGAGTAAATCCCATGCGGGCAGCGCCGCTGTGATGGCGGCGCTGCCTCTCCAAGGAGCAAGAAACGTATGTCTGAGACGAAAAAGATGAGTGGCAGCGCGGCGGTCGCTGTGCCACCCTCGATTGATGAGCACGAGCCGGCGGCGCAGGCACCGGCGCACGAGTTCAAGGAGACCGACCTGGTCACTGTGCTGCACGGCTGGGGCCGGCTGCATCCCAGGGAAAAGCACTACATCGACAAGGTGCTCTTCGAGGGCGGCGTGGCGCGCAACGTGCCCTGGCCTGTCGCGAGACACTGGCTGAACGGGACAAGGCCGCAGCCCAACCCCCAGCGCACCTACGAGCAGCACGGGCGCGTCATCGTGCAGGTGCTGGCCAACGATGCCGATGAGGGCGACTTCATCAGGGCGACCGGTATTCAGCCGATGGCCCCCGAGCGCCTGGCGGCCATGATCAGCGCCGCCGATCTCGATGCCGTCTTCGAGGCGCTGGGCGCGGAGAAGGCGCTGGCGCTGGCCATGGGCCTGCAGCAGCGCATCGGCACGATGGGCAGCAACAAAGAGAAGTAAATCCGCCCCGCCGGGGCGGCTGGAGCAACCAATGAGAACAGAACGAACCATGGGCCGCAACCTGGATATGCACACGACGGGCGCGCGCGGCATCTGGGTCGCCTCGGCAGCGGCAGGTACCGCGGCTGACTTCGAGCGGCCGCTCTTCACCATCCCACCGCTCAGCCTGCTGGCGGGCTCCGGCGAGGCGGGCAGCATGCCCTACCAGGCCATGACGCTGCGCATGATCTCGCTGGTCTACGAGGCGCTCATCACCGGCTCCTCGACGCACTACTTTACCTGGAACGTGCGCCAGCTGCGCGGAGGCGCGATCCTGATCAATACGACCGGCTCGGCCATCGCCTCGACGGGCTTGCAGACCTGCACGCCGGCGGCCATGACCAATATCGCGGTGGGCGTGCCGCTGCTGTGCGATACGGGGGCCAGCCAGGAAACGGTCGTGCCGATCTCGGTGACGGCGACGACCTTTACGGCGGTCTTCGCCAACACGCACTCGGCCAGCTTCGCGATCGTCTCGCAGCCGCTGGTGACCATCGCCTACAAGACCGGCACCAACGAGGCGGCCTATACGCCGGACAACCTGAAGGCGGTGCAGAAGAACCTGATCCTGCCGGGCGATGTGATCACCCTGCAGCGCGTCTCGAGCGACGCGACGGGCCTGGCGCAGCCAAACGTGCTGGTCGATCTGGACTTCGACGCCGTGATCGGCAGCGTAGCGGCGTAGGAGAAGGCAGGCATGGCGCAGCGCTATAGCAGATCGACGAACGTGGGCGGCTACCTGCCCATGCATTTCAATGCGTCGCAAGCCAAGACGGCCATCGATGGCAATTCGCATGGCCATGTGCTGGGCTATGTTACCGCGGGGACGCTCGGCAGCGGCCTGGTGATTACGCTGTATAACGGCACAACGGTGATCGGCGTCCTGACGCCGACGCAGGCGCAGACCTTCTTGTTCGACCAGGTCTGCGACCAGGGCCTCTCGGTGCAGCTGGCCGGGTCCGGCTTCGATGTGAACCTCGGCTACCTGCCCAATAGCGTCTAGGAGCGGTGATCGATGCCCAAGTACCTGACGGTCAACCAGTACAAGCTGCGCGATGACGGTGTGCTCGACAAGGGCGTCACCGACTTCGCGCTGGCCGGGTTTATCAGCCGGGCGGAGACGGCCATCGACACGCACATGGGCTTCGATCCGCGGCTCGGTGGGTTCGAGCCGCATATGATCACCTGGCAGGAGAAGTGGGACGGCCAGACGCTGCGCGCGCGCAATCCGATCTTTCCGGTGCCGCCGCGCGTGACGGTGCGCTACCGGGTGCAGACCTCCAACGATACGAGCGGAGGGGCTTACGGGGCCACCATCAACAATACCGACGTGACGATCAACGCCTTCGATGGCTACCTGGAGATCGTTCCGCTGCAGAGCGTGACCTTCTCGCTCGCGCCGGTGCTGCTCAATTTGAGCTTGAAGGACCCGATCATCGACGCGGATGTCAATGTCGGCTACTACATCCCGTTTCTGTCCGAGCCGCTCTTCAACAGCGGCGAGACGACCGCCAACGGGGCGAACACCCTGTACTATGCGACGCGCGGCTTCTGGGCGCAGAGCTACAGCGTGGCGCTGCACCTGCAGCCCTCCGTGCTGCCGCCGGTGCCGCCGGTGGTCTACAAAAACGGCGTGGTGGTGTCATCGAGCAACTACACGCTCAACTATAACGAGGGGTCGGTGCTGTTCAACGCATCCAACGCCAACAGCGATCTCATCACGGCGGATTTTACGGCGCAGGTCCCGGACCAGGTGCGCGATGCCTGTGTCGAACAGGTGTCCTACCTGCTCGGCAAGCGCAAGCTCAATCAGGCGGGCATGCAGGGGCTGATGATGATGCAGGCGGGCGACATGCGCATCCAGCGCCCGCTGGACAGGGGCAAGCTGTCGGGGACGCTGCTCGACGTGCTCTGCCCCGAGGCGGCCAAGTACCTGTCGCGCCTGGTACCGATCCCGATCGCGGGCTAGGGTCGGAGAGGAGGCGGGTGTTCTTGTTCCGACCGGCAACGATGCTAGCGTATCTACACGAAGTGTCAGCCGGTCGGAGAGGAGGAGAGTATCTATGCCGGTTGGGGCAAACGTGCTGGTGTGGACCGCGCGCAGCCTGTACAGCGCGGCGAGCGGCACCGGACCGGCGACCAACCCGGTGCTGGAGGGCGAGCCGGCGACCTATACCGCGCCGGGGCAGCTCGACCCGCGCGCGCTGCCGGAGGGGGCGCTGGTGACCGATTTCCAGCTGCGCATGGACTACGGCACCGACATTGTGGACAGCGATGTCATCACACAGATGACGGAGCTCGACGGGGTAACGCTGGTGGCGCAGTCGCCGCTCAACCCCAACGAGATTCTGCGCGTGGTTCACGCGCGCGACGTCTCTCCGCTCTTCCTGCCGCACCGGCGCGTGCTGGTCAGGCAGGCAACCGGCGGCGGCGAAGCGTACTAAGCAATGAGAAAGGCGGGTGAGGAGCGATGCGACATTCTCGCGGGCATCACGTGCGCCACCATACGCACGCGGTGCATCACGCGCATAAAACGCACCGGACGCACCATGTGCGGGTCCATCACCACGCCTTGCACCGGCATACGGCGCGCAAGCATGCGCGCCATCACACGGTCAAGCATCATGTGCATCACGTGCATCATACCAGGACGCTGCGCCCGCACCGGCATCACAAGCTGGGGCACCTGGCACGGCTCTATCGCGAATTCGGAGGCTAGGCAAGGTATGTTTCGATTTTTGTCGACCGGCAATATCGCGCTCCTGCGGCGGCGGCTGGCCAACGCGCGCGCCGAGCTGGTGGCCAGCCTGCCGCGCATGGAAGCGGAGCTGGGCTTCGAGGCTACCTCCGACCTCGCCAGCGCTTCCCCCAAGGGCAAGAGCAGCGGGGGCGGCCAGGCGTTGCCGGGCGATGCGCCGGGTCCGCTTGCCAGCTCCTTCGTCTTCGCGGTGGAGGAACAGGGCGAGGGCGTAGCCACCCTGACCGTCGGCACGACGCAGCCGACCAAGCTGAAATTCGTCACGGAGGGCACCGGCATCTATGGGCCAACCGGCAGCCGCATCGTGCCGACGAGCAAGAAGGCGCTGTTCTGGCCACAGGCCGATCATCCCTACGCCAGCGTCAAAGGCATGCAGGCCAACCCGTTTGTGGAGCCGGTGCTCAAAGAGGCGCAGTCCGCCGCCCTTGAGCGCCGCGACGCGCTGGTCGAGAGCGTCCTGAGCGGCCTGGAAATGGGGGTCTAGTCAGTGAACCCGTATCCGGCGACCGCCATCATGCAGCGCATGGCCACGCTCATCCCGCTCGGACTGGACGGCGCTATCCCGTCCTTTGTGCAGAAGGGCGGCCAGGTGTACGTGCAGAATCGCTTTCAGCTCTCGCAGGGGAGTTTTCCCGCCATGCACCTGGAGAGCGGCGTGCAGTCGCACACGCGCTATAGCGGCGGGTCGTCGTTCATCGGCAAGCTGCAGGTCATCATGAGCCTGTACGATCGCTCTGATGCCAACACGCAGACGATGGACGCCATTCGCGCGTCGCTCGATAGCGATATCGAGCTGGTGATGGCGCTCTTTCAAGACAACGAGAACCTGGCCTACAACGGCACGGCCATGGCCACCAGTATTCCAGGCTTCTCCGTCTCGGCCTACCGGGGCGAGATCGAGACGGAACTCATTCCAGGGGTCAAGCTGGTCTATCGCACGCTGGTGCCGACCCTGAACATTTTGCCCTACGACTGAGGCTACTGCTCCGACCAGCCGGTCGGAATTTCGAGGAGTGACATACGCATGACCGAACAAGAAGACATCCGAAAGCGGAAGGTGCCCTGCCTCTATATCGGCGAGCATCCCATCCGGCTCTCTCCGATGGGTCGGCCCTACTTCGATGCCCGCGGGCGGCTGCTGAAGAAACTGGACCTGGTGGCGGGCGACACGCTGATGCTGCCGGAGGTCGAGGTGGCGGGCATGACCTACTGGCACGATCCGAGCGGGGTGGCCGAGTCCGAGTTGATCGGCGTTGGGAAAGCGGTGAAGGCCGAGCACGCCGATATCGGCGAGCAGGAGGTGCTGCAGGCGCTCGGCTACGAGTTCCACGACGGACGCCCCGATTTCCTGCAGCTCGATGCCTCGCAGATCGTGGCGTTGTCCGACGAGGAGGCGACAGCGCCAGATGCGCCGGTTCCTCCTGTTCCTCCGGCTCCATCCTCGTCTTCATCTTCTTCTAAGAAAGCCGCGGCGGCTCCCGCCGCTGAGGAGGTGTCCTGATGGTAGTTGTTCCAATCCGGGGCGATAACGCCTATGTCGGCCTGGCCAAGCAGACCAGCGGCCAGGGCATAGCGGCCGCGCCGAACGTGTTTCCGCGCTGGCTCGATGGCTCCTCGCTCGAGTTCAACACGTCCAATTCCGATGTGTGGGAAGGCGACGGCAGCCGCCGCCTCTCGCAGGTCATCAAGACGCGCCAGTCGGTCAAGATCAAGCTGGTCTTCAACCCGCGCCCAGTCGAACTTGGCTTTGTGGCGCGCGCCGCCATGGGGCAGAACTCCGATACGCTGGTGGCACCCGCCGACCAGGGAGGCACGCTCAACGCGGGCGTCACCGGCGGGACTTCGACCTCGATCGTGGTGGCCTCCGGCTACGTCGGGGGAGCTTCGCTGGTCGCGCCTGCCACTGGGAGCATTCAGCTGGCGGTTGGCAGCGCCGCGGGCGGCACAAGCGGCTACGAGGTGGCGACCTTCACGCTGCCTGCCACCGGCACGGGTCCCTGGACGCTCAACGTGGCGGCCGGCTACAACTCCGGCAAGATCAAGAATACCTACGCCTCGGCCTCGCCGGTCAACGGCGTCTCGACCATCAATACCTCGCTGACCAGCGCTGCCACCAAGGGCGCGACGACCATCGTCGTTGGCAACCAGCTCGGCATTACCGGGACACCGGTGGTGATGATCGATCCTGGTCTCTCGACCGAGGAGATCGTGACGATCAATGCCGGATCTGTGACCGGTACCGGCCCCTGGACCTATACGCTCAACGGCGGAGCAACGCTGCAATTCGCGCACTCCATCGGCGCGCTGGTCGAGAGCCCGGTTGGTCACACGCTGACCGACCAGTACGATGGCGACTACTACACCACCGAGGTGTGTATCGGCGGACTCTCCGGCGGCGCTGGCCCGACCCTGCGCGTGCGCGACTGCAAGGTCAACAGCCTCAAGCGCAGCAGCAAGGCCGGCGAGCTGCTCACCTACGAGGTCGAGCTGGAAGGCATCGCCACGACCTCGACCGGCGCGCCCGCCACAGTCACGCTGGAGAATCACAACCCCTTCTTCTTCACATCCGGGGTCTGGACGCTCAACGGCTCGGCGACCGGCGACGCGCTGCAGATCGATTCGTTCGATGTGACGCAGAAGAACAACCTGGACACCTCGATCCAGACCGAGGCGATCACGCTGGCCGCCATCATCTTCGGCAACGTGCAGGTGGACGTGGCACTCAACATCGTCATGCAAAACGCCAACCTGATCAACCTGACCTACTTCGGCTCGACGGCCGGCGCGGCCGACGCGCAGGCCATCGGCTCCGGGTCGCTGGCGGTGACCTTCACGCAGGTGGACGGCTTCCACAGCGTGCAGTACACCCTGACGACCCTGCACTACACCAAGACCGGTGTACCGCAGCCCAAGAAGGACGGCAAGGCCTTCCGGATCCCGATCTCGGCCTCGTCGGTCTCGAACCAGGGCGCGAATACCTTTGTGTTGCAAGAGATCATCAGCAACGGCCAGACGGCGCTGTACTAAACGCTACAGCGCCTGCCCAGGCCAGATCATAACGAGGAGGAACACAACCCATGCCAAAGCGAACCATCGTGGTGGATGACCGTGACCCAGAGACGCCGATCGCGCCGGTCGAGGAGCAGCCGCCGCAGGAATCGATGCAGGAGGCCAACCTGCGGCTGCTGCTGCCCGAGACGCTCGACATCACCATCATGGAGGAGGTCAACCTGCGCGCCGAGATCGACGAGGAATCGGGCATCGAGGTCGAGCTCTCCGACTGGATTCCGCGCACGGCCCACATCAAGGTGTGGGTGCCCATGGCGGTCTTCCACCAGATGCTGGCCGGGCGCAAGAAGATCACGCGCCTGCGCTCGATGGTGGCGGGTACGGCGGAGGATATGGAGGCCGAGGAGTCGGAGGCGCTGATCGACTGGGTCTTCGAGCAGGTGTTCAACGTCTGGCGGCTGACCGAGCGCAAGATGACGCCCGAGCGGCTGCGCAAGGGCCTCAACTTCGAGCAGGCGCTGGAGCTGTTCGACCGTTTTTTCGGCGCATTGCTCAAGCGCATGGCCGAGCGCAACAAACGGCAGCAAGGCAAGTAGCGGCCTCGCTGCCACGCCCGGCGCAGCAGGAGGAGGCCATCGAGGACCTGGTGTGGGATGTCGATGCGCAGGAGACGGCCCTCGCCCGCGCGCGGGCGCTGAGCCAGCGCGATCCGGAGGCGGCGGCGGCCCTGCTGGCGCAGCTGGCGTTCAGCCGCGCGCGCTACGAGGCGGCGCGCGCCGAGGAACGCCAGCGCGCGCCGCTTGCTCTGATCGAGGAGGTGGATGCCGGCGACGATGCCTACGATCCGCTGGACCTCTACACGCGCCTCGTGCGCGAGTTCCACTGGACGCACGAGTATCTCGACGGCCTCGATTATGTGCTGGTCTTCGGCTATGTTGACCGGTTGACCGCACAGAAGCGTCGCGAGCAGGACGATTACGACCAGCGCCTGGCCGAGGCGCGCGCCGGCCGGGCAGCTGGCAGCGGCCAGGAGGTGGTCGAGGCCGAACACATCAACTGGTATAGCTGGGCGCCGACCCCGGCGACCTACCAGGGGGAGACGCGAGCATATCATGGGTGAGGACAGTAGCGTCAGCACGCTGTGGACCTTCGAGGGCGACGTCTCGCCGGCGCTGGATGCGCTGGACGAGATGGATGCCGCCATGGCCTCCATCGACGAGGCCTTGCAGCAGCTGAGCAGCTCGGCCGATAGCCTCTCCTCGCTCGAAGACATGTTCTCCTCGCTCATGGAGATGGTCTCGGGTCTGGCCGACTCGGTCAGCAATCTCGAGGCCGATATGTCGACGCTGGTCGAGTCCTCCGACTCGGCTGCCGAATCGCTCAAATCTGTCGATGACACCCTGGCCACCATGTCAGAAAGTATGGCCACGGTGGCCGAGGCCTCTACCTCGGCGGCTGAGAGCCTGCAGGAAATGGCCGGGGCCGAAAACGAGGTCAAGGACGGCGGCGAGGGCCTGGGCATGGGGCAGGTGGCCGGCATCGCCATGATCGGCATGGCCGCCGTGGGGGCTGCCAAATCCTTCTTCGACCTGGGACTCAAGGCCCAGGATGCCTTCTCGCTCGTCACCGGCATGGCCGGTACGACGCATGACGAGCTGGCCTCGCTGATGCCCGGCTTGCAGCAGCAGGCCATGCAGTACGGCGAATCGCTCGACCAGGTGGCTTCCGGCCTCTATCAAGTCGAGAGCGCCGGCTACAGCGGTAAGGACGCCCTCACAGTCGAGTCCGACGCCATGAAGGAGGCCCAGGCCTCCGGCGCCCAGTTCGCCCAGGTCGCCTCGGGCCTCACCAGCGAGCTGCATGCCTATCATGCCTCCGCGCAGCAAGCAGGCGGCTATACCGACATCATGACCGAGGCCGTGGTGCGCGGGAAGCAATCCTTCCAGGACTTCGTCTCGGCCATCGGACCGCTCGCGGCGGCCGGGGCCAACGTGGGCATCTCCTTCGACCAGATCTCAGCGGCCGAAGCGACCATGACCCAGATCAACCCCCACGTGCGCCAGGACGCCACGCAGCTGACGCACATGCTGAACGCCATCGCCCTCAACGCCGACGCGGTGAGCGCCTCTGCCCATAAGATGGGGCTGAAATTCAACGAGACGACCTACAACTCGCTCGACCTGATCGGCAAGCTGCAATATTTGCAGCAGGTCAGCGATGGCAACAAGTCGGATTTCGAGAAGCTGGTGGGGGGCGCATCCGGGCTGGCGGCGGCGCTCGACCTGCTGAACGGCAAAGGGGCGACCTACGCGCAGAACCTGGATGCCATGAAGCACGCCTCGGGGGCCACCGACGCGGCCTTCAAGGAGCACGACCAGACCATCAAGGCGGCCACCGACCATATCGGGGCGGCGCTCTCCGTGCTGTCCTACAACCTGGTGACGGCCATCACGCCCCATATCCTGCCCATCATCAACGATATATCGGATGCTCTGGGCAACTTTGCCGATTTTGTCTCGACGCATTTCGACCAGGTGCTGCCCATCATCATCGGGCTGGCCACGGCCATCGGCGTGATCCTGGTGGGCGCGCTGGTGGCCTTCGTCGGTCCCATGCTGGCCGCCGCTGCGCCCTTCCTGGCCGTGGCGGCCGCCGTCGGCGTGCTGGCCGGGGTATTGTCAGGTCCCATCCTGGGCGCCTTCCACATCATGAGCCAGACGGCCGAGGCCGACTCGCTCAAGGCCAAGCTGGCCTCTATCCAGCACACCAAGGAGCAGGCCCAGCAGACCATCGCCAACATCCAGGACGAGCGCATCGGCATCCTGCGCCAGCTGGAAGAGACGCGCAGCGCCTCCGATCGCGTCCACCTGGAGATGAAGCTCAAGGCCCTCAACCTCTCGCAGGAGCAGGCACAGGGCGTTATCAAGAATGCTGAGCAGGAGCGCAAGGGCGTCGAGGCGCAGCTGGAAGCCATGGACCCGGCCACGCGCCTGCACGCCGAGCAGCGCAAGAACGCCGATATCTCGGCGGCCATCGCCCAAAAAGAGGGCGTGCTGGCGCAGTACCGCGAGCAGGCGCAGCGCCTCCAGATCATGATCGGGGAGACGAGCAGCGCCCAGGTGCGCGCGGCGCTCGAGACGCGGCTCAAGACCGTCGAGCACGCCGAGGCCCAGGCGCAGGGCGTCGTCTCCGCCATGCGGAAGCAGCAGCAGGGCGTTGTCTCGCAGATGAAGGAGGCGCAGGCGGCGCTCTCGGCGCAGAACAGCAACCCTATCGTCAACATGATCCACGGCATCGGCTCGGCCTGGCAGTCGATCCAGCCCGGCTTGCAGGCGGCTGGCAAGCTGATCCTGCAGGTGCTCGGTGAGGTGGGCGGCTACCTGAAGAGCGTCTTTATGCCGCTGTGGGGTGAGCTGACAAGCCTGTGGAAGGACGACCTGCAGCCGGCCTTCTCGCAGCTGGGAGGCGCGCTCAAGCAGATGGAACCACTCTTCCTGGGGGTGGCGGCCGCACTCGGAGCCATCGCCTCGCTGGCGCTGGGTTCGCTCGTCGGGGCGCTCAAGGGGACGGTGGATGCCATCGAGTCGGTGATCTCCGGAATCGCCCTGGTCTTCACCGGCATCGTCCAGTTTGTGAGTGGCCTGGTGCAGGTCATCGCCAATATCCTGGGCTTTTTCGTCGATCTGTTCACCGGCAATTTCTCCAAGCTGGGCTCCGATCTGCACGGTATCTGGCAGGGCATCCTGTCGATGTTCTCCGGGCTGGGCCACGCCATCCTGGGCATCCTGCGCGCCACCTTCGGGGCCATCTTCTCGGCCCTGGGTGGCTTCATCTCCGGCTTCATCGGGTTTTTCAAACACCTGTTCGATATGCTGGTTGGCCACTCCATTATCCCCGACCTGGTGCGTGGCATCATCTCCTGGATCGCCTCGCTGCCCGGCAAGGTGCTGGGGCTGATCGAGGGGTTGGTGAGCGGGTTCGTCTCGACGATCGCCCAGCTGCCCGGCAAAATCGGCTCGGAACTGAAGACGCTGGTCTCCGACGCGCTGGGGATTCTGGGCAACCTGGTCGGTGGGGCCATCTCCATCGGCAAGAATATGATCGGCGGGCTGTTCAGCGCCATCAAAAATGGGGTTGGTGGGTTCCTGGGCGGCATCAAGGATGTGGCGGGCAATATCGGCGGGGCCATCGCCTCCTTCCTGCATTTCTCCAGGCCGGAGGAGGGGCCGCTGTCGTCGGTGGATGAGTGGATGCCGCATTTCGGCGAGACGCTCACCTCTGGACTGCAGCAGATCGTCCCCTCGGTCACCAGCGCGCTGACGCTGCTCACCAACGAATTCCAGCGCTTCGACACGAGCGTGCTGACGCGCGCGACCTCGACCTTCACAGCGCTGATCGCCATGAGTCGCACGTGGGGCCAGGACCTGGTGCTGGGCCTGACCAGGGGCATCAACGCGGCCTCGCCCCAGCTGGACCACTCGGTGCAGCAGCTGGCGCAGACCGTGGCGCAATACCTGCACTTCACACATCCCGACGTGGGGCCTTTGAGCGACGTCGAGACCTGGATGCCGCATTTCGGCGACGTGCTGGCCAGCGGCCTCTCCCAGCAGATCTCCAAGCTGCAGAGCGCCTCGACCGGCATCGCTCAGACGCTGGCGCAGGGGGCGCTGTCGGCCTCCTCGCGCCTGGCCGCCGCGCCGCAGGGCGGCGGCGGCGAGGGACTGAACGGCAGCCAGATGATCGCGCTGCTGACCGATATTCGCAATGCCGTCCAGCAGGGTAATCGCAATGGCGGCCCAGGTGCCATCGGCATCAACCAGTCCTTTGGCGGGATCACCCTCAACGGCGTCAACGATCCGCAGCAGCTCTACCAGATGATGAACACCTATGGCGGCCTGGCGCTCGAGAACGCCCAGCGCGGCGCGACGAAAGGACTGTGAGCGGCATGGTCAACGCCTATTTCTACGGTGCATTTAATCTCAATAATATTCCGCAGACCGTGCTGCTCGACAAGCCGCTCGATTTCCCGACCGTCAAGGAGGCGCTCTTCAAGATCGCCAAGACGGAGGGCATGAAGAAGACCGGCGAGGATGTCTCGGCCAAGCAGATCCAGGTGCGCGTGCAGCTGATCGCTTCCTCGCGCAGCGGCCTCGAGGCGCTCATCGATACGCTGTTGCAATCGCTGGCGCTGCGCCAGCAGCAGCTCGTGCTGCACGCCGACGGGCGCTACTGGATCGCCGACTGCACCGACGCCAAGATTCCACTGGGGCCGCAGAACACCGTCTCGACGATCGTCACGCTGACCTTCCTGGCGCAGAACCCCTACGCCTACGCCGCGCTCTCCACCAGCGACGATACCGGCTCGGTCGCCATGACCTTCCTGTCGGGGACGACCTACCAGCTCAATCGCGTCATCACCGGCGGGGGCAACATCTACGCCTACCCGCACCTGCAGCTCAGGTACCAGACCCCCGGCGCGGCTGTCACACTGACAGCCCAGCTGAACCAGAGTTCGACCTATACCTCGCTGGCGGTCACCGCCACGCCGGTCAACCTGACCAATAACAGCATGCTGGTGGTCGGCTATGGCACTTCCAATATGCAGATGGCGGCGGTGACGTCCGGCGGCGGCTCGGCCGGCATCACGAGCATCCCCATCCTGAACGGGTCGGGCGGCTCGTTTGTGGCGGCCACGACGTTTCCGGTGGGGACGCCGGTGTATATCTGCACGATGCTTGGCGCTTCGCTGACGAACGGGACGAACTATACCTCGATCACGCTCGACTCACCAGGGCTGCCCTCGGCCTGCGCCAACGGCGATACGCTCATCATCAATTTCCTGGGCGGGACCAGCCAGAGCGTTACTGTCAACAAGGCCGGTGGCTATGCGGCTGGCGCGACCTCGATCACCGTCAATAGCTTCAATGCCAACGCAAATTATAGCGGAGGGGCCATCAGCAACGTGGCGGTCGTGCGCGACATCCGCCCCACCGCGCTCTCGCTGGCCGAGGTCACCGACAGCCGCACCATCACGCTGTCAGGGTCAGCTAGCCTGCCGCAGAACTTTGGCGACATTCTCGATATCTACTGCGATCCCTTTGACTCGACCAACGGTCTGACGGTGCGGAAAAATAACGTGCCGGTGGCCTTCTCCGGCGCGTTCCCGGTGCTGCAGCCCTTCTCGACGACCTTTCTGCTGCAGTTGTCCTGCCCCTCGCAGCCGACGGTGGAGCTGATTACGACCTGGACGCCCAGGTGGGTTTCTTAGGAGGAGAAAAGAGACATGGCCTTTATCCAACTGGTGCCGCCGGTCTACTACAACATCGTGCAGTACGGGGCGGATCCCACCGGGGCGACCGATTCGACGCTGGCCATTGCGGCGGCCATCAGCGCAGCCTCCGGCCTGCGTAACGGCACGGTCTACTGCCCGCCTGGCCTCTATATCGTCTCGTCCGACCTGGCTGTTCCATCCAACGTCAGCATCCTGGGCTCCGGGCGCGCCACCATCTTCCAGGCCGCCAACAGCAGCCAGCCCAATATCTTCAACCTCAGCAGCTCGTCGCACATTACGATCTCGGATCTCCAGATCAACGGCAACAAGAGCGGCGTGACTGTACTCGGAACCCAGTACACGCACGAGAACGGCATCTACATGCGCGGATCCGACGATATTACCATCTCGCGCTGCTACATCCACGACTGCATGGTCTCCGGCATCATGGCCGATGGCGGCTCGACCAACATCATGGTCTCCAACTGCCGCATGGTCAACAATTACGACAATCAGATCTACATCCGGGCGCAGGATACCTCGCCCTACACGCCCTGCGACTACATCACGGTGACCGGCTGCATCTGCTCGGGCGGCTCCTTCAGCGGCATCCAGATTCTGGGGAGTTCCTACTTTTCCATCACCGGCAATACCTGCTACAGCAATGGCCCGACCTCCGCGCAGGGGGATGGCATCGGCTCCGAGGGGGCGAGCTACGGTACCATCGCCGGGAACACCTGCTACAACAATGGCATTCAGGGCATCAATATCCGCTTCACCAGCGAGACGGGCGGCTCGCAGTCGAGCAGCCACATCGTGGTCTCGGGCAACACGTGCTACAACCACACCTCGACCAACGGGGATGCGGGCGGCATCTCGATAGGCGATACCGACGACATCCAGGTCACCGGCAACCTGTGCTATGGGAACGGCTTTGGCATCAATATCAATGGCGGCAACGGCAACGGGGTGCAGCACTGCCACCTGGTGGGCAACTCGGTGCGCGGCAACTCCAACACGGGCCTGCGCATCTCCCCCGGAACGGGCAGCGTCGATTTCCTCCTGGAGAACAACTACCTGGCCGATAACGCCGGCGATAACCTCTACGCCACCGTGCCGGTCATCATCATCGGTGGGGCCAGCCTGCGCGCCGCCGCCAGCAAAGAGGGCATCCACCTCTCGACCGGAGCAGGCGGCTCCTTCCTGCGCAATGTCGTGGTCGCCGACAACGGCGATAATGGCGTGCTGATCGACTCGACCTGCGGCGCTGTCAACATTCGCGAGTGCCATTTCGACAATTTCACCACCAGCAGCCAGAAGCGCGCCGTGCAGGAGCAGTCAGGCGGCGGTCCGACGCTCATGTTCGACTGCCGCATCCTCAACCAGGCCAACAACCTCTACACCTTCAACAACTCGGGGTCGAGGTACTATGACCCCCAGACCAAAGGGACGGTGACAGTGACCGGCAGCTACACGCTGCTGGCGCAGGACGAGGTGGTGCTGTGCAACCAGAGCGCCGCCATGACGCTCACCATCCCGTCCGGCATCCTCGCGAACGGGCGCATCCTGACCGTCAAGGATATCAGCGGCAACGCCTTTGCCCACCCTATCATGCTCAGCCCGGCGTCGGGAAACATCGACGGCCTCTCATCGAGGACGCTCTCGATCAACTACGGGGTGATCCGCCTCATCTCGGACGGCACCAACTGGTACGTGCTGGATCTCACGCCCACGCCGCCCATCGCGCTGTACAGCGATCAGGGCATCGCTACGACCAGCTCGCAGGGGGCTGGCGCGACCAACACGGTCTACTTCGTCTTGCTGCCACCCCTGCAGGCGCAGGTGGTGGCCAGCGCCATGCGCGTGCGCTTCTCATCGGGTGGCGCGGGGAACTACGACCTGGGCATCTACGACTCGACAGGGGCCAACGGCAAGCCGGGCAACCTGCTGGGTCACTGCGCCTCGACGGCCACGAGCCTGGCGTCCTCGTCGGCGACGCTCTCGCCGGCGCTGCTGGCCAACGTGACGCTGCCGCCGGGGGTGTACTGGCTGGCCTTCTGGATCTCGGATACGACGGACACCTGGAACAAGCAATCGATCTCGGGCAATATGGCGCCGGTGATGAGCGGGACGATCACGGCGGGGCCGCTGCCCGCCAATGCCTCGTCGGTGACCGGCCTGGGCAATGCCTCGGTCATGCCGATCATCGAGGCGCTGCTGAACAACGAGTGGAGCTAGGCCATGTTCTACTATTCGACGGTCGTGCTGGATGACACTCCGCAAGCCTACTACCGCTGCGACGAGAGCAGCGGTAGCGTGGCGCACGACCTGACGAATAATCACTACGACGCGCAGCTCTCGGGCGGCTTCACACTCGACCAGCCGGGCGCCATCGCCAGCGACCCGGATACGGCCCTCTCGCTCAATGCCATCACCGGCCTGCTGGTGCTGCCGGTCTCGATGAACATTCCGAGCTGGTCGGCCATCTCGCTGGAGTTCTGGATCAAGACCTCCTCCGGCTGGCAGTACGTGGTCATCACCTGCAATGCCAGCAGCCAGGTGCTCTACCTCAACGGCTCGCCGGTCGCCAGTGGAGCGGGCAGCGGGGATGAGATCGTGCTGGGGCAGGACATGAGCTTCGGGGGCAGCAATGCGACGGTGGTGGTCGACGAGATAGCCGTCTACAGCTATGTGCTGCTGCCAGGCCAGGTGCAGACGCACTACCGGGCGGGGCTGCTGGCCGTCTCCGGGCTGCCGACCGACCTGTCGGTCTACAAGTACCAGCTCGTGCAGGTCTACGCGCCGGGGGTGAGCGGCTATGGTTCGATTGGCGCCTACATCGATACGTGGCGCGATGCGCCGGTCATTTCCAATCTCAAGGAGTCCATCAACGCCGGGGCCGACCTGCTGCGCATCACCCTGCCGAGGCCGTACAACAATCCCGATCCGAACGGCCGCATCACCATGGCGGCGGGCAACGTCGTGCAGGTCTACATCTTCGGTCCGGGGCTGCCGAGCACAGGCAAGCTCAGATTTCAGGGCGTCATCGACAAATATGAGCCGAGCCTTTCGGCCAGCGGAGCGCAGCAGATCACGGTAACGGTGACGCCCTACAGCGCGATCATCGCCGACAATGGCCAGGCCAGCACAAATACCTACGTAGGAGTGGATCCGCTGGTGATTGTCCAGGGACCGGCTGTGGGAAGCGGTACGATACTGACGCTCGATCCGGGCAATCCGAGCAGTTCGGGCCTGCCGAGTGTGAACTATACGGCCTCCTATAGCAACTGGAAGCAGCAGATGGATGATGCTATGCTCATGCTGCAGAGCGGTTCGGTGGGCTGGTTTTACCGCGTCAATACCGATAAGACGCTCACGATCAATCAGACACCGGTGACGGCCCAGCACGTGCTGGTGGTGGGCCAGCACCTCATGAGCTATCTCTACAGCTCAGACTGGACGCTGCTCAAAAATGCCATCTCATTTTTGGGCGGTGGCTCGCCGCCGGTATCGGCCTTCGTCAATGGCTCGGATATTACGACCTATGGCGAACGCATTTACTTCAAACAGGACAGCCGCGTCACACGGAGCGCCGATGCCACGACACTGGCCAACGGCATCCTGGCCTTCTACGATCGCGCCATTCTTCGCTCGACCATCGAGATTCCCGATTATCGCGGCTCACCCGGCGGCCTGGGCTATGATATCGAATCGATCAAGTCGGGCGACTCGATACAGGTCATTGATCCCTCGGTGGAACCCGAATACGTCTCGCCGGTGGCGCAGATCGTCACCGTTACCTACAACTTCGACATGGTCAAGATCGAGCTGGGGCAGATTCAGCCCAACGAGAGCAGCGCCGTGTGGGCGCTGCAGGCACAGTTCCAGGACTTCACGATGGTGAGCTAGCGCAAGGAGGAGACACGCTATGACCTTGTATGGCAATTATCCGCGCACGATCCGCTTCGAGGTCCACCAGGTGCGGCGCATTCCGGTGGAGATGGACGAGGCCACGCGCCGCTACATCGTCGAGAGCCACGAGCACGGGCGGCTGCTGCCGCAGACCATCGCCGAGCTGTTCGGCGAGCACGAGGAGGTCGAGCGCGCCCGGCTCACCTACGACCCGGAGAAGCAGCAGCTCGTCGTGCTGCTCGAGCACAGCGCCGCGTCGGGCCTGCCTCCCTACGGTTGGATGATCGAGCACGAGGAATTCATTCGCCCGCAGCGCCGCGTCCATGACCCGCAGGGCTTCGATCACCTGCGGCACGTCGGAGCGAAGCGCGAGGAGTACCGGTCCGCGAAAGCTGCTGGACTCGATTTTTCGCGTGGCGTTCAGGTATTATCGCCTTAACGTAGAGGTGACTTATGAGTTTTGCGGATCTGAGTATGCTTGTCTCGATTATCATGGGCATCGTCGGCGTGATCGCCCTGCTAGGGAGCATTGTCGTCTTTCTGGGGTCGCGCAACAAAGCGACAGGCGAGGCCCAGGCGCGGCTGATCGAAACGCTCAACGGGCAGATCGCGGCGCAGGAGCGACAAATCCACGAGCTGCAGCGCGAGGTGACGCGTTCCAACCAGGTCAATGAACTCATCATTAAGGCGCTCAGCAGCCTGGGGCTGAAAATTACGATCGACGGGACAATGGTCTCGGTGCGCAACAGCTCGACTGGCGCAACGCTGTTTGCCGATGCCCATGACGTTTCAGCACCGGGCGAGCCAACAGCCCCTTAGCCGGCGGCCAACAGGAGGAAGATATGTCGGCGGAAGTGCTGGTGCTGGATTCCTCGCTCAAAATGCAGGGCGATACCCAGCCGACGGTGGTTTCAGTGCTGACGACGGCTGGCGCGGCTTTTCCGCTGACCGGCGCGACGCTCGGCTCTGGCGCAAACGGCAACGGCTCGTTCCTGGCCGAGCTGCGCGACCCGGTGGGCCAGCTCGATTACACCCTGACCGGGACCTGGTCCGACCTCGTCTCGGCCAGCGGCCAGGTCAGCTTCAACTGGGCGGCCAGCGATAGCATCCAGGTTGTTCCTGGAGCCTACCTGTTTCTCGTCAAGATCACGATCAGCGGCGTGTTGTACATTCCCAAGCCGGCGCAGCTCGTCATTCAGGCGTCTTAGAGGTCATCTAGAGTCGCAAAAAAGGCGATATGGATTTCTTTGAAAAACTGTGTGATGGACGCTTTCAAACGTCGAAGGAGAAACATAGCATGTCCTTTCTCTATTCGTATTGCGAAGCGTATTGTAGCATAATCGCCCATTTTATGCTGTATTGAAGTACAAAGGAGCTATCGTATGACGACCAATGCGCAGGGCGTGCCTCCCCTGCATATCCATGTGCATCTGCACCAGGGAGGCGATAGTGCCGTTTCGCACGTGCATGTGACGCACGAGGAGGTGGCCTCGAGCGAGTTTACGCCGCCGCACCCGCCTCGCGAGGAGACGCCCGAGTACCGCCGGGCGCATCACCAGCTGGTGGTCGTCGAGGACCGCCCCTGCCAGGTCTGCGGCGTGCGCAATTCGACGCTGAGCAATCCTGCGCAGAATCCCTACGGCGCGAAGGCGCTCGAGACGCATCACTACCCGGTGGAGCGAAGCCTGGCTGACGCCTGTGACTGGCGGCGCGTGGCCGTGACGTTTCCCCAGGCCGGTATTGTCGATGAGGTCTCGTTCCTGGCCTGGGTCGACAGTCCGGGGAATCTGCTGGTGCTGTGCGACCAGCATCATCGCTCGCCGCAGCGGGGCATCCATCACCTGCTGCCGCAGGATTTCGCCGTGCAGCCGTATCTCAAGGATGGCTACGTGGTGGCCGGTGAGGCTGCCGACCAGGCGATCCTGGCGCGTGATGAGCAGATCGCGGATGCGGTCGTTGCGGAAGCTTCCCAAGAGGGGGAGGCTCCGGGGGTGCCAATCCCGGAGCCGAAGGGGTAGAGAGTCGGGGGAAGAGAGCATGCTGGGGCCGAAAGGACCATGATGATCGGTGTGTGAGTGTGAGTCGTCACTCCTTTCTGTTCCAGATCAACCGTTGACAAAATGTCAACACTTGCTACCTGGGTGGCGCTACTCATCGTTCTACGAGGCTTTTTGTACGTATAACGCCTTACAGAAAGGACTCTACTTAGTATGACGCAGGATTCGCAAAACGATAAAAAAGGAGGTGTGTTATCGTAGCTCAGCCAGGATCACCCTTTGTCGATATCAGCGTGTTCAATCCCGCGGACATCGATTGGCCGGCCTATAAAAAGTGGTCTGCGAGCGTAGACGGCATCGCTCGCGTCTCCATGCGCTCGACCTATGGTGTGGGCTATATCGACCCGCACTTCGAGCAGTATCGGCAGGGCGCACTGCAAGCGGGGATAGATGTCATCATCTATTATCACTATGGGTATCCGCAGTTCAATGGCGCGAGCGCAGAGGCTGATTATCAGCACAGCGTTGTTGGAGCTATTCGGGCGCAGGATGTGCTGATGCTCGACTACGAGGAGGGAGCGTCCCAGGCCAACGCAGCCTGGGCCTATGCGTGGCTGGCGCGCCAGGAGCAGAACTATGGCGGCAAGCTGCCGACGATCTACGCGAGCGATGCGTATATCCGCCAGCGCCTGCAAGATGCGCGGCTCGCGCGCTATCCGCTCACCCTGGCCAACTGGCAGTATTCGCCCGACGAGCGCCCGGCCTGCCCGCCACCCTGGACGTCGTATACCTACCTGCAATATACCGACCGCGCGATCAACGTTCCCGGCATTGCAGGAACCATTGATGCAGATATCTATCTGGGACAGGAGGAAATCGTGCTACCGCTTACCATCGAGATGCCAGAAGTAGCCGCGCTCTTCGAAGAGGTCGACGCGCAGCACTGGCGCAGCAAGAAGACGCAAAAAATTCTGCAAGACGGGCTGCTGGCGGATTACCAGGCGAACGGCCTGTACAGCCTGAAGTACCTGGGTAATCCGATCTCGAATGAGGTCAGCCTGGTCAAGCAGAATGGGGCGATGCAGTTCTACGATGGAGGCGCGCGCTTCTGGAGTCGCGCGACTGGAAAGGTCTCGTCGCTTCCGCTCTATGATGACGGCCCTGGTACCGACCCGCGCCTCGTGCAGGCACGGCAGCAGATCGCCCAATTGGAGGCGCAACACGGTGACCCGAAAGCGGTGCCGCTGTTGCACCAGATAGCCCAGCTCGTGCAGGGCTACTAACGAGTTTTGCAGTTTGTTTGAAGGAGGAGAAACGCATGAACCTGTTTGCACGCGCGTACCAGGGTCTCAACCTGACGCCCATCGAGCGCGCATTTCTGAAATTTATCAAGGGCACCGGCTATTCCGCCGTTGTCGCGGCCTTTGTCGCGGTTTCGCAGTCCGTCGGCGCGCATGGTGCCGCAGTCAATTGGCTGTGGGTCATCCTGACCGGGGGCGGATCCATGGCGGGGACGCTGCTGGTCGCCGGAGAAAAATACTGGAGCGCGAAAGGCGATCAGCCGCTTGCCAATCTCGCGGGTACGCTTGCTCAGGACGTGCAGCAGCCCGTCGCCGCCGCGCCCGATCCGAGTGCCATTCGCGGGGCAGTACAGCAGCATCTCACGACGCTTTTGCCCGATATCATCAATGTGGTGCTGAGCGAAGTGCGCAGGCTCGGGGCAGGACCTGCTGCCCCGTCATCGCAAGTCGTTTCCAATCCCGCCGCGCCCGCTGCCAGCACCCCTACCGCGCAGGCACCATCGACCTCATCCGGCAACCCGTTTGGGGATAGCCAGTTGCTCAAGATCGTGTCGCCACCGTCGTAGCGTCCGGACGCAATCTCCAATTGGAAGAAACAGAAGCGTCCCCAGGAACTAACTCCTGGGGGCGCTTCTGTTTCTGCTCGCGAGTATTACTTCCAAAGGGGCAGAGTCGCCTTCACCAGATTGAATAGAGACAACAGAACTATTCAGGATTATCGATCTCGTGTGGGGTTTTCCTGCACCTGGCATAGGCCCTCCACAAGTCAGGCGAAACGTTAACGCGACTGAGAGCGTTCTACTTCCTGGAACAAGGGGCTGTACAGGCCGTATGACAGGACGATATTCTCATGCTGCCACCACGAAAGCCACGCAAAACACGTCACGATAAGGGAAGCATCAAGGCGACGGACCGCGATATTCGCATTCTCACCTGGATCGCGGAGCAGTATGCGGTTCGCCTCGATCACGTGATTGATCTGCTCGGCATGTACCCAGGTCCTGGTGTGAGCGAGGAAGGCATGAGCGATAGCGCTGGCCGCCAGGTCGTCAATCGCTGGCGTCGCGCCGGGTGGGTGGGCTATCAGCAGATGCTGGCAGGCGAACCGCCCTGGCTATGGCTGACGCGCGAGGGCCTCGCCGCCTATGGGCTGACCCAGTATAGAGCAGCGCCGCCCGCTATCAGCCGCCTGCGCCATCTCATGGCCGTGAACCAGGTGCGCTTTGTCCTGCACTACCAGGATGACGAGGAAGTGGACGAGTGGATCAGCGAGCGCATGATTCACGCCGGCCTGTTCGACCTGCCCAGCAGCGAGGAGACCCGGCATATCCCCGATGGCATTTTGAAGCGTGACAATGACCTTTACGCTGTCGAGGTGGAGCTGCGGCAGAAGAAGCCAGCAGATATCTACAAGAAGATGCGCGCTCTCCTGCATGCCTGGGATAATACAGCGTTTGGCTATTTCTACTCGGGCATCTGGTACTACACTCCGGATCCACACATTCAGCGAGCGCTGGAAAGCGCCAGGGCCGAACATGGCAAACACAATGAACGAGCAAAGCTCATTGAGATATACCCGTTACAATCAGTGATTATCGATGAATGAACCGGCTCCTGCGATGTGGCATACAGCCGCTTGCCAGGAGTGCGCAGCGCAGGTGCTCAGACTAATCTCCCTGTCGGCGGCAACAAGGGGGTAGGAAGGGCGTATGACAGGGCGATATTTGACTTATTTTATAGGTTACGTAGTGCTATAGAGTATAGCACGAAACGGGCTGCTGTTTTTTCAGAAGCCCTTCTGATTTTTCTCAGAAGGGCTTCTGAAAAAACAGAGATTAAGGGCGGTAGCCGTGGCCGAGAATGGCCTGGCGCACCGCTTCAATGAGCGGCATGGACAGGGACCGCTTGAGCAGAAGTGCGGCATGCACGGCCACGCGCTCACTTTCGACGGGGAATGCCCCGCCGTAGCCGATGACATAGTATTGCTCGCCGACGAGGACATATCCCTTCTCCTCACGAAGAATGTGCGCGTTTTCGGGATAGTACCTCGTGTCCAGGTACCATTCACTGAGCACCTGGAGCGACGGATCGGGTAATGCTTTTTCGTAGAGATGCTGTAGATAGATGTTGGCGTTCTCGATCGCTGGCTGGATGATCTCCTCTCGATATGCCTGGTACTCAGGCGTTGCCTCGCCCTGCGCATCGTAGCGCTCGCCTGAGAAGCGGGGCGCGTTGGCGGTGATGAGGGCGACGAGCGGGCGCACCAGCGCCTTAACATGGCGCTCGAAGAGCAGATCGTCGCGAAGATCGGGATGGATAGAGAAACTGGGATCACGTGGGTCCACCACGGATGATGTGTGGATGACGACTTCCAGTCCCATTTCAGGCTCGAACTGCGCAGGATTGTCGTTGATTACCTGCACGCGCGCCACCTCAAGTGGCGCATTCTCGCCAGCCTGTGCTGGCCGGAAGATCTGGAGCGTGACATCGCCGTCACGCTCCACTGTCCAGGTCAGGCGACCGGTGCCGGTGGTGTGGACGATGTTGCTGCCGTCCATCTCCGGGGCTTCGATGCCCGGAAAGGAATCGCCCGCGTTCTCGGACTCGCTCCACGCGCGGATGGCATCCAGATCGTAGGTGCCCTCCGGCACACCGCCCCACAGGTGGAAGTGGGCAGAGGCCAGAGCGCGTGCTGCCGCAAACTGCGCGGGGGTCAGGGTTGTGGTGATTATAGATTGAGTCATCTTTTGTCTCCCTCTTCTTTGCGATTTAACCATACTATGTTCTTGAGTGTATTGAGGAAGAGCAGGACGGCCCATGGCCCATCCTGTAATGCTTCCTTGCCGTATTGTTTCGGCCACGCCAGCACTTCCTCGATCTGTCCCAACCAGGCCTGGTCCTGGTCGAGATGTTGCCAGGTTGAACGGCGGGACACGATACGCTTGTGCCACAGGAGTACATGATGTGGCAGTACACCTCCCGGTGGGCCGTACCTGGCGTTTTGGCAGGCATCAGAGAGATCATGGTCGCTGATGCCTGATGTAATGCAGAGCGCCGCCCAGCGCTCGATGACGGGCATGTAATGCTCAAGGAAGAGCGTCTGGAGCACCTCTTCCTCGGTGGGGAACGGGTCGGAGCGCAGTCCGGCTTTGGCCAGGGCTCTTCGCTGCGCCACTATTTGCCGCTGTTTTGCGATGATCGCAGGATGCATGGTTTGTTTCCTCCTTCATATGTAGACGCGACTAGCGCGCCCACTCATGACGAAACCCAAGAGACCGCTGGAAGTCTCTAGCGGCACACGCGTAGACCAGGGGATCATCCCCGGCATGCGCCGCGTCGAACTCCGCCCACTCACGAGCCAGGAGCTCCTCGCGATACGCGTCCCGCTCGCGATCCTGCTCTTCGCGTTCGCGCTGGCGACGCTCGCGCTGCTGCTCGCGCCACTCTTCCCACTCGCGCTCGTTCTGCGCGATGCGGGCTGCCCTGGCTTCCTGGTAGGATCGCTCGAGGGCAGCCTGGTGGCGCTGCCGTTCCCGCACCGAGGCCGAGCACTCCCGACAGAGCGGGGCGACATCCTCCCCGCTGCGCTTGTGGGTGTACCAGGTGGAGAGGGGCATCTCCCCACCGCACATCCAACAGTGTCCTGGGCTATTACGCAGGGCCTCAAATGCTGCGCGCAGGGCCTCACGGCGGGCGCGCCGTTCCTCAGAAATGATAGGACGAACGACTTGTTGTGGCTCCTGTCCTGGACGGGCAGGACGCGGCGGGCGGATTGCTGTCTGTAACATCTCTTCACTCTTTCTGCTTGTTGATTGATCTTGAAATACATCACCTATCAAGAGTATACACGCTACAATCTTGATTGTCAATACCTTTCAAGATCATCTTTTTCTCGCTGGTTGTCATCCGAAGGAATTGCCATAGTTCTCAGAAGGGCTGCTGAATTACCACCTGTACTTCTTCTTGATCGCCCGTTGTACCCGTTGCGCGGCATCGAGATCAAGAATTTGTTCCGAGATGGCATCCAGGAGCCTGCGCCCGGATGCAAACGGCTCGTCGGCCTGGCCGCTCATCCAGGCGAGCGGCTGCATCTTCAGCTGCAAGCCTTTCTTGCCAGCGTAAGGCTGGTTGCCGGTGAACTCACCGATGATCTCCCTGGTTCCGACGATGAAGAACGCGCCGTCTCGCCACTCTTCGAGCGGCATGCCCAGCGTGGAAAGGACGATGCGCGGATTGTCGCGCAGGAGATAGTACCAGCGCTTCACGCCCGGGCGCTCCTGCTGGTGCTGGCGGCGAAGTGGCTGTTTGCGTACGTAGGCAGCAATCACGCGCTGGTCGGGTTCACCAGCGGGTAGCCAGGCGCTGACGAACTGGGTGTCAACCAGGTCAAGTGTCCAGATCATTGATTATGCCTCTTCCTCTCGCGCGACCCAGGCGCGCGAGAACTCCGCATCTTTGAAGAGCGCCATCAGCCCGGTGAGCTGCTTCAGGCGCAGCAATTCATCGACGTCCATGCCGATGTGCTGCATGATCCAGCGGTCGGACATGCCGACCTCCACCAGCTCGGCCACGATGTGCTGCATCAACTCAATGCTGTGCGTGCCGCGCGCGCGATTGTGGCGAATGGTCGAGGCCATGCGGTCCGCCAGATCGGTGCGCGCCTGGTTGACCTGCGTGACCGGCAGCCTGCCACGCACGCGGGACGCCATGTGGAGCGATCTGCCGACCAGAAATCTATGATAGCCATCGATGATCTCGCGGTGCGCATCGCTCTCCTGCCAGGTGACGACGGGCTGCGTGTAGCCGTCCTCGCTGATGGAGCGTTCCAGCAGCGCCATTTCGGGCGGCGCAACCGCGTTGGGATTGTAGGAATTGGCCTGGATCTCCTCCTGCCTGATCCACAGCACGCAGTCCACCGGGTGCTCGCGCAGGGGGCTGACCCGGTGCAGCGCCTGCCGTATCTCGTTGAGCAGGTCGATGGCCTGCTCCTCCGGCAGCCGGTCAATCTCGTCGCAGATGGCCTGCACCTGGTCGAGGATCGCGTCTATGTTCATGATTTTTGTTCCTTCCTCTTGCTACTGATTGCTACAGATCGCGATATTTGGCGAGGGCGGCTTGATAGCGCTCGCGCTCGCGTTTGGTCTGGCTGAATCCCATGTATTTGCACAGGTGATCGTTCTTGAGGATGCAGATCGCCATGCGCTTGTAGGACGGCACCAGCTGGAATTCGGAGCCGTCCCAGTCATCGGGATAGTCTTCCGTTGCAAAAGTCACGGCCTGCTTGGACGTATTGTAGTTGGTCAGCCCTTTGACCTGCATGGGAATGCCCATCGTTCGCAGTTCGTCGATGGTCTCCTGCGCCAGCACGCCGCCGCGTTTGGCCCAGAATTCGAGCGAGGTGGCGAATTTCTGCTCGTAGCTGCGGCGTGTCTCATCGGGCAGCGTGGCCAGCAGAAAGGCCACGTAGGACTTCCAGGTATGCCCGGTGGGCAGCTTGACCTGCCGCCACCCCACGGCGTTCGTCCCACCGTAGATGGCCGCGAAATTGGCCCCATTGACGCGCCCGACCATCTTGCCCCACATAGTCGGCTCGATGGCCCGGTACAGTTTGAGGCTGCCGATAGCCCAGTCGTTGAAGGGGCTGGCCACGCGCATCTCGTGGATCGACAGCCCCGCGGCGTAGAACAGGTCATAGAGGCGATTGTAGGGGAAGCCGAGACGGGCGTTGGCCGTCCAGACGTCCTCGACCTTCCAATCATACAGGGGGTAGCCCGCGTAGACGTTCTCCGCCTGCCTGGTCGTCCAGGGCAGCTGGCGGTACATAGCTTTCTCGCCGGTGATGGCGCGCCAGCGATTGAGGCTCTCCTGCGCGCGGATACCCACCAGGCAGATCGTCTTGCCGTTCGCGCCGGAGTGCCGCTGGTACCACGGCGCGAACTCGGCGTACAGGTCCTCTTGCAGCATGGCAAACCGGTAGAAATCGAAGGGGTGATTCTCCAACGTGATGACGCCCTGGTGCGTCGGCCTGGGCCTGACCCAGATGTCTTGCTGCGCCGGGTTCCAGGGGATCCAGTATTGCTCGTACATGGAGGTGGCCGTCTTGCAGGCCATGGGCAGGCAGCACCAGTACGGCTCGATGAGGTCCAGGTTGCTGGTGAGCATCTGCTCCACGTACTCCGTGGTGGCGGAGTACTGCGCCTCGAAGTCCTGGTGGAAGACCGTCAGCCGGCGCTCTGTGATGCGATGCTCCCGCATGTAGCGCAGGCACAGGTTGAGCAGCAGGCCGCTGTCCTTGCCGCCGCTGAAGCTGACGATCACGCGGTCGAACTCGCTAAAGGCGAGAGCCAGGCGTTGTTGCGCGGCCTGGTAGACATTCTCCTCCACGCCAACCATCTGCTTATGCATACGTTTTATAACTCCTTCACCAATTGGATCGCTTTTTCTTTGAGCGCCTTGTTGCGATAGCGCCTGACCTGGCGCTGAAAGCACAGCAGCGCATTTTCTTTGCGCGCCAGCGACGCGGCGATCTTATCATCGATCGACCCGGAGCAGCAGAGCGAGAGATAGGTTGGTCGCCGCTGCTGGCCGATGCGATGATTGCGGTCCTCCGCTTGCAGCCGCTCGCTGAATTTATAGCCATCGGCGTAGAAGATGGCGTAGGCGGCGTTGTTGAGCGTCAGTCCGTGGCCGCCCGCGCTCTGCGTGGCGAGCAGGAAACGGGACGCGCCGCGCTGCCAGGCGCGCAGTTGCTCGTTGCGCCTGGCCTCGGAAAGGCCGCCGTGGAACTCGCGGTATGCCTCGCGCCCGTAGCGCTGGCGTATGGCCTCGGCGATCTGCTCGATGGCGTAGTGATATTTGCACCAGAGAATGACCGGTTCGCCTTCCGGCAGCTCCGCCAGGGCATGCATCAACGTCTGCACGCGCCGGTGGTAGAAGGTCAGCCGTTGTTTTTCGCCGGTCTGCGGCACGGTGCGCGTCCAGAAGCCGCAGACGATCGATTGGAGCGCGCTGAAGAGATGGAAGATGGCAACCGAGGACCACTCCTCGTAGTCCAGGTCGAGCAAGATTTCGCGTTTGGCCTGCTGGTAGTAGCCCTCCTGCTCCTCGGTCATGTAGAAGGAGCGCGTCTCGTAGAGCTTGTCGGGCAGATCTAAACACTCATCTTTGCGCACCTGGTAGGTGTAGGGCGCGATGCGCGCCGCCAGGTAGTCGGCGTTGTGCGTGCGCACAATGCGCCCGGTGCGCACCTGGTGGCCCCATTCGTTCAGCTTCATCTCATATTCGAGATGGTTGGCGGCAAAGCTGTAGAACGAGTTGTACCCCAGGATTTTGGGACTCAGAAAGCTCATCTGCGCGTAGAGATCGGCCTCCCCCTGCGTGAAGGGCGTGCCGGTCAGGATGAGCCGGTAGCGCGTCCCGGCGCTGATGGTCGTCAGCCGCTGCGCGCGCAGGCTGGCGTGTCCTTTGATGTAACTGGATTCGTCGGCGATCACGAAGCTGCGCTCCGTCACCAGCGCGCGATAGGCCAGGATGACGCGCGCGCTCGCTGAGAGCGACTCGATGCCGATGATATGGACGATGGCCTCGCGCGGCAGCCGGTCGTCGGCCACGCGCTCGTCCCAGACCTTGAGGAGGTCGGGTGGGAGGTCCGTATGCTTGCGCCACTCCTGGGCGATGGTCTCCTTGAGGGAGACGGGGCAGAACCAGAAGACGCGGTCGTACTTGCCCTGGCGCAGCCGGGCCAGCTCGATCACCGTGCGTGTCTTGCCGGTGCCCATCTCCATGAAGAGCGCCCCGACGCGCGTCGGCAGCATCTTGGCCACCGCCGTGACCTGGTGCGGCAGCAGGCTGGTGATCGGCTGCCACACCGGCGGGGTCTGCGTGAGCTGGGAGGACATCATCATCATCGACTAGGCATCCTCTCGTAAGTCGTCGGGAATCTCAACGCTGGTCGGGGGCGTGAGCCGGGGCGGCACGTGGCTGGTCGGCGCGCCGGGCTGCTTGCTGTGGGTCGGCTGTGGTGATGCCTCGACCTGGACGAGTAGCATGCGCTGCCTGGCGTCCCTGGCCGCCTGCGCGATGGACTGCGCGGCTTCACTCAGGCGAAACTGGTAGCGTTCCGCGAAGTCCAGCACCTCCTCAAATTGTTCGGGCGGCGCGACGACCGTGCCGTTCTGGTAGCGGCTGCGCTTGATCTTTTTGGCCGCGAGAGAGAAATCTTCCTGGCGTTCCCAGGAAAGCACAAACCATCCCTCGTGCTCGCCGCTTTTCTGGCGGCGGATCCAGCGCGTCTGCTCCGGCGCGAGGTCGCCGGAGAGTATTTTCTGGCGCACCTGCTCATCGAAGACGCGCACAGGGAAGCCTGCCGCCAGCAGTGCGCGGGCGAGTTCAGCGGCGCGATCTGCTGGCAGACCATGCCATTTGGGCGTGAGCGTTCGCTGCCAGCAGATCGCGCCGTCCGACCAGGTATAGCCGAACTGAAACTTGACGATCTCCCGGAAATCCTCGCGCTTTTCGGGGAAATGCACGCTCAGGCTATTCCCGTCCAGGTGCAGCTCGGCTACCGTTTCGGTACGCGGCGACGCAGGCCGCATGGTTGCCTCGGCCAGCGCGAGCAGGCGGTCGGCATCGGTGGGCGTACCGGTCTGCTCGGTCGCCGGCGCGGGTGTGGCGGCGGCGCTTTCGAGCGATTTGTAGACGCGCAGCAGGAGGCTCCCAGGAGGGAGATCGCGCCACTCGATCCACTGGTGCGCGCTGGTCTCGGCGGAGATGACCTCGACCGCGCGCTGCAACAGCGGATCGTTGGCCTTGTCCGGCGGGAGATGCTCCAGCTTTTCCTGGAGCTCGTGGAGCTTTTCCAGGCGCAGGGACTCTGCCCAGCCCACCTGTTTCTCCGTGCCGCGCAGGGCAGGCAACTCCTGCGCCTGCGCTTCCTGCCTGGCAGCCTCCCGCGTAGCGCGCTGGTAGCACGCCAGGCATTCGCGTTCCGCCAGGCGGGCAAGACGCCAGTCCCGGATCGATTTCGAGCCGACCAGGTTGTGACGCTCCTCGTGGCCGCAGGAATGCTTCACGGTGTAGACTGCCATATGCTTTGCGCCTCCTTCCTTCCTTCTTCCTTATCGACCTGGAATGCGGCAGCGGAACTGCGCGGCTGCTGCCATTGCCTCCGAATTGGGATAGAGGCGGTACGCCTCATCGATCTGGGCGTTGTAGGACGCCTCAGTGAAGGGCGCGTCCCACCCGGCGCGGATGGCATCGTGCAGCGCCTGGGAGAATGGACCTGGCAGGCCGATGAGGCGCAGCGCCTGGATGATGCCGGTGGTAGCCTCCACCAGCAGGATATTGAGCGCCGCGCTCTGGCCGTGCAGATCAGCAGGCGGAGGCAGCGCCTCGTCGGGGTAGACCTGCGCGACCTTGTGCAGGCTGTAAGGCGCATCGCTCCAGGGGACGGCCTTGCCGAAGTGATAGAGCAGGAAGAGCACATCGCGATGCACGAGCAGACCGAAATCGGCAGGGCCATGGCTCACGGCGCGTACATCGGCTGGCGTGAGATGCGCGAAGAACAGGCGCAGCTCGTGCGTCCTGGCGCGATAATTGTACTCGCCAGCCTCCGGCCAGGAGGTGCGAGTGGGGCTGTAGAGCGTGCCGACTTGATATTTAAACATATAGGCTCCTCTAGAAAATGTAGGGCTCCTGGGCGATCTCCGCCGCTTTCTGGTACATCTGGTCGATGGCCTGCCACTCCTGCTCGACCAGGGAGGCCACTACCTGCTCCTCGGTGAGATCGGGCTTGCCGAATTCCGACCTGCGCCACTTGACGAGCTTGCGCAGCGATCGGGCCGTGGCCGTATCCAGCGTGAGCCGCTTGCGATACGGCATGCCGGACCCCTTGCGGGATCCGCCGTGATTTTTTTTAGTGGGCTGAGTGGGCTGCTGTTGCTTTTGCAAGGGCTATCTCCAATCCCGCGCCAGCCCTGCGTCATCCATACTGAAATGATCGGGGATGACGCAGGGCCGGTCATTCGCGTCAAAATAGAGCACGCCATATCGCCTCGCCTGGGAAGCGATATGGCTCTCGCTGCTATCGGTGGTGAGGATGCGCTCGCCGCGCAACTCACGCTCATAGATCACAGTGTCGCCCGGCTCCGGCTGCTTATCACTGACGAGCCGCACCTGGGGGAAGGTCAGATACATGTGAGTAAGCCTTTCTGCCAGTCTAGGAGGACGAGGCGGACTGGCGCGCCCCGCTTCTACTCCTAGACGGCAAATTCCGCTTTGCAGAAGGTGCCGTTGCTGTCGGACTTCACGCGCAGCCCGTTCGGAAGGAGATACTCTCCTTCGCCGAGATTGCGGCTGCCAGGTGCAAGAACAATGACGACCTCTGTGATGGAGCGCGCTTCCTCTTCCTCCATCCCCGGAACAATATCTCCATACACTGGCTCGTGCGATCCGCCCAACTCGCGGTTGATTCGCGCGACGTTGGCGGCAATAGACTTTGCTATGACCTGCATTTGACTGCTCCTTCGCTGATTGGCTCTCAGTACCAACTTGATTGTTGGCACTTATCAAGTATACACGCTACAATCTTGATTGTCAACAGATATCAAGATGGAATTCTGGAAGATGAGAAAAGTGGGCAACTATACACAAAATGCGTATAGTTGCCAGAAATATCAGCGGCGAGTGGCGCTGGCGAGGCGAGCCGCGCGGAGCTGGGCATGTTGGGCGAGGATGAGCGCCGTGTGCTCTGGGCAGATCGTCGAGGACCAGGCATCGGGATAGCTCGTGTAAGGATGGAGCAAATACCAGCAGTAGCAGCACTGCGGATCGGGATCCTCAACGTCGGCGATAAATTCAGGTTGGATGGCGGGAAGCGAGAAAAGGGTAGACATACGGGTGACTCCTCTCAGATAGGGAGCCTCCACCAGGAGGTCGTGCTATACTATCCCTGGCGGTGACTCCGCCCACGGCACCTGGTTGTTTTCGAGGCAGCAGGTGCCGTGTTTCGTTTCGATCAGGCAGAAGCCTCCTGATCCTCAAAAAATGCCTTGCGGGTTTCACTGATGTAGGCCGGCGAAATGGTGACACCATGTTCGGTGGCCAGGCGCTGAATTTCGCTATTGCGCACCTGCGGATTTTCGCTCAGGCAGGACCGAACGAAATCTCCCTTATCAAAAATGTTCGGTTCGGCGTTCGCTCCCCCCTTCGGCGAAAGTTTGGATTCGACGACGGTGAATTTCGGTTGGCCGCCAGTTGTTCGCTGCACCTGGCGGCCTTTCGCTGCCTGGAGCGTCTCTTGCGAGATGGCGCGCAGCTGGGCCTGGGTATCCTGCGCCAGCAGAGTGAGCTGCGCTGGCAGTGCGGCGATAGCGTTGAAATCGATGTTCGGCAGCGCTGGTGTGTTGTCGCTCAGGGCCTGCTCCAGTTGTTCGGTGATCGTTCGGTCAAAATGCTGGACGATGCGCTGCGCTATTTCGCCAAACTGTTCGGCCAGCCTTCGCTCGGTTTCGGCGACCTGGGCGGCGATCGTTTGCTGGAGCTGTTGTTCGGTCTGCTCCAGGCGCTGCGAAAGTTCGGCGAAGTGTTCGGTCACATCCGGGACCGAAACCATCTGCACCTGGTCGCGGCTGTGCGACATAACGCGCATCAGCACGCTGTAGCCGACGGCGGCAGCGCACCTGGCGCACATCAACCACTCGAGTGGAATACCGCTGAAGTGCCAGACGAAGAGCGAGATCAGGGTCAGCAGGGTGAGCCCGACGAAGGCCCAGCAGACAATGAGCAGCATCCTGGCGTGCCGCTCGCCGCGGGAGCGGGCCTGGGATGCCACGACGAAGGAGCCGGGGAGGATGACCTCTGGCGCGGTGATCATGATGCCGATGCAGAGATTATAGAGGGCCTGCACGGAGATGGATGGCACCCCGGCCTGGGCGATGATGTAGAGCGTGGCTAGCAGCATGAGCGGCTCGGAGAGACGCGTCAGCAGCATGAAGAACCACGAGAAGAAGCGGCTCAGGAAGTCCAGGTCCTTGATGGCCTGCCAGAGACCACCTGTTTCCTGCCCCCGCTGCGATTGGTTGAATGTACTCATAAGAAATCCTTCCTACCTGGCGTTTCTTTTTTTGTTTTTTTCTCGCCTTCCGGTGGGGATTTCCTGGTGTTTTGCGGGGAAATCACCCTCACATGTGAGAAAAAAAAAGAAAGAAAAATGGCGACAGATCATTTCTGAATGAGACCCAGGGCCTCGAGTTCTCCGCGCACGCGGTACGCCTTCGATTCGGCAACGGTACCAAACCGGCCATCCTGGGTCAGCGCGATGGCCAGCCTGGCGATAGTCGTGCAGCCCTGCTCGGTGATAAGTTCGTAGGCAACTTTCTGCATGAGCGTGACGCGGGTCTCGTTAATCATCAACGGAACAGCAGCCGATTTCGCAGGTGGATAGGAGTCCCTTGCGCGCGGCATTGCCGTTTGTCCTATTGGACTGCGACCATGCTCTTCCAGCTCCTCGCTCTCGATCTCCTGCTCGACCTGGCGCGCTCGTGCCTTGCGCTGCGCGGAGGACTGTTCGAGCATGGTTCTGATCTGGTACTCCTCCAGACGGGCCAGCGCGCCGGTGACGCTGCGCTTGAGTTGCCGGTGATGCAGGCGCAGGTTATCGAAGCTCGGTGAGCTGCCGCCGAGTTTGACATCGCAGAGCGGCCACTTGACGAAGATGCCGCGCGGGGCCTGGGGGCAGAAGACGAAGGATTCACCGATCGAGAGGCTGCTGATCTCCTCGGACGAGAGCTTGAGCGGTGCATCACCCAGGCGCTCGATATCGTTGCGTTCGGTCTGTTTGAAGATGACCTTCCAGTCGCCTGCCAGCACGCGCTTATCGAGCGCGGCATAGGTCTGTGTGTCGGCGATCAGTGCGAAGCCGCGCTTGCCACCCCTGCGCACGGCCACATCGAAGAGGGCATGCTGCACAGCTTTGGTAGATTCCTTGCTCAAGACTGATTCGCCAAGATTCTGTGGCACCCATTTTGTGATTTCTGTGAGTGCGATATAGAAGGGAATGCGGCGCTCTTTGGGGCGCTGCTGCTGCCAATCCTCCATGCCGGTAATCATCTCGGCGATGATCATGGCCGCGTCGTCGTCGCTCCACGAGGTGAGCTGCACGACGACCTGCAGGCATTCTTCCAGCGCGATCTGCGCGAAGTTGTAGGCGCTGGCGAGGTCGATGGCGTAGAACTTGATGCCATGAGGTGCATCGGCTCTGGCCTGCTCTGAGCCAACGAGCACGCCGCGTGGCATATGCTGCTTACGCGCGAGTTCCTCGAACTCGCCTTCGGTGTCGAAGACGGTCAGGGGAAAGCCGCGCTTCGCCAGTTGCTTGAGCAGGATCGCCTCGGCGTTGGACTTGCCGATGCGCCTGAGACCGATGAAGGTGACATTCTGGCAGGTCAGACTTTGTATGCTCGGCTGGAGGTTCTCAGCCAGGTCGAGGCCGCCGCCCTCGATCACGGCCTCTGTTGGCACGGGTGTGGGGTCTTGCGCTTGCGCTAAGGCTGGGAGTCCCCATTCCTCGTCCTCATCCTCATCGTCGCATAGCGCCTCGGCGATAGCGGCGGCGTAGTCAGCGCCGGTGAAGGCGGCTACCTGCTGGAGGTGGTGCGCTGAGAGGCGTCCTGTGGTAGCGGCAAGCCTCCCTGCCCCGTCCACGTCCTCGTAGAACGCTGGTTCGTGCCCGTGCCGCATGTAGGCTTTTCTCGCCTCCCGGCTCACGCCCTGCTTTTCGCGCTGGTACTTGATTTCGTTAAGGATGCAGTAGCCAATCACGTAGAGGAGCAGGAGCACGCCGGCCACAGCTGCCATGATCTCCAGGATGACGTCCATGCCGTAGCCGCGACTCTGTGCCTGTGGGACCAGGATGGAGAGCGCGGCGATGTAGAGAATCGTGCCGATAGCGCGGGCTTTGGGATTGATCCGCATATGGTTGCCCCCTTAGCTTTGTTGCTCTGCTTTGCGCTGCTGCTTGTTGTGCTTTACCGCCAGAATGTCGTTAGCGAGGACAAAGGCGCGCCACCTCTGGTACGCAACACTGGCGACCCATTCCTCTTCGAGTCCCTTGGCCAGCATCAGGGTGCTCGCGGCGTAGAGTGTGATGATATACCCAGCGATGATGAGTGGGTTCTGGGTAAAGAAGCCAATGAAGGTGAAGTCGGAGACGGTGGCAATGACGACGCTGATGGTGGACCAGCCCGTCATCAAGAAATGGTTATGGACCATGGCTACGGCAGTATGGCGCACCTTATGGCCATCGATGGTGACCTTTTTCGCCTCCTGATGCACCTGGAAGGCGAAACCGAGCATGCCGAACTGGATGGAGATGGCAACCAGGATGCTGATGAGCATCGCGCCTACGTAGAATGCACCCTTCTCTGCACCGATGTTCATGTACGATAGGATGGCGATAAAGGTAGTGACGACTTGCCAGATGTTGGCCCCGATGCCGAGGCCGATCTTCCCTCGGGCCAGGAAATGCACCCACCAGGGTGGCTGGTGGAGTGGCTCCTCCTCGGCGTCTTCAGCAGGCTTGAAGGCCGCAAAGATGCCGCGCCTCCGCTCTTCTTGCTGTTGTGCTGGCATTGAAAACTCCTCTTGTTGTATATCCAGAAATACGAGTGCTTTACGATGCTGCGCTACTGAGGAATCCTATCGATGCGCACTGCTCAGGCGCATACCAGCAAGTGTACCCGATACGTCTACATTTGTCAAATTCAGTCTAATAAAATCTATATAATTTGACAAATGTAGACGTATCGGGTACTCTATTCCTAAAGTTCTTATCACGAACACGAAGGGGAGCAAGCAACTATGCCGAAACTTGTTGAGGGTGAAGCATATCTAGATACCAGCGAGACATTAGCCGAGCTCGGCATATCGAGACAGAGCTTCTATAGCAATGTCAAACCGCGACTCAAGAGCTATCTTTTCGATGGCCTGAAGCGGCCCTGGTACCGCACGCGCGATGTGCAGGCATTGAAGGACGGCTATCTGCCGCGCCCTGCCTCCATCGTGATTTCAGGCATCCTCAAAGACTGGACGACGCACGTGCGCGCGCTTGGCTACCAGGCCGATACGAAGAACCGCGAGATCGTGCCGGCCACGCTGCCCGAGATGACGGCTGCCATCTTTGGCTTCGAGCCTGCGCAGCAATTTGTGAAGCGCTCCCGCATCACCTTCGTCAATCGCGTGCCGATCTGCATCTGGGATACCTACTACCCCTGGGAGCTGGTAGCCCCGGATATCCTGGCTGAGATGAAGCAGGACGAGGAAACCGATGTGGTCCGGCGCATCAAGGAACAATACGGCCTGATCGTCGGATGGAGCAAGGACCGCTACACGGCCAGGGCCGCCACCATCAAAGAGCAGGAGCTGCTCCAGCTGCTGCGCGATGATCCGGTGCTTGTTCTGCAGCGCGTCTCGCGCACGCGCGATAAGCAAACGCTGATCCTCTTCAGTGAGATGACGCTGCTCGGATCATGGTTTGCGCCCGAGCACGAGTACTACGTCGATATCTGGGGGCAGGAATGATCATCTCGTATGTGCAGGCGCGTCCTCTGCTGGAAGCTCGACGGCGCGGCCTGGTAGAGGTCGAGACCTCGCTAGACCTGGGCAGGGGCATGACGAGCGCCATCCTGGATGATGTCGGCGCGCACTTTTCGACGGGCGAGTGCCTGTCGTGGCCCCACATTGAAGAGATCAGCCAGGTCGAGGTGAAATGCTTCGTCCTGCGCGACGGCTATCTGGAGGCTGTCCAGGCTTTCTCGCCGGTGACTAATCGCCTGATCAGCCTGCTTCCCACCCAGGGCGCGCCCAGCATGCTGCTGGCGGGCTTTGTGATGCACCGCATCAAGGATATTGACCCGATGCAGCACGCGCAGCGCATGCTCGCTACCCTGGCTCCGATCACCGGCGAGGTGCTCGATACGACGACGGGTCTTGGATACATCTCTCTCCTGGCGGCGCGCAGCGCTGCGCATGTCACGACCATCGAGCTGGATCCGAGCGTAGCGGAGATTGCCCGGCTCAACCCCTGGTCGCAGGAGCTGTTCAGCGCTGCGAACATTACTCGCCATCTCGGCGATGCCTACGAGCTGGTGCCATTCCTCTCTGATGAGCGCTTCGATCGCATTCTACACGACCCGCCGACGCTCAAGCTGGCCGGTGAGCTCTACTCGGGAGCCTTTTACCGCGAACTCTACCGCGTCCTCAAGCGCGGAGGCCGCCTATTCCACTACGTCGGCGATCCGGAGAGCAAGGCCAGCGGCAGCACGACGCTGGGTGTGATAAGACGATTGCAGGAGGCAGCCTTCTCGCATGTGATCCGGCGTCCAGAGGCGTATGGCGTGGTGGCGTTAAAGTAGTCTATTTGCCCACAAACCCACTTGTATACAAACCTACAAGTGGGTTTTTTGTTGACATGCGGCAAGGGCTGTGCGATACTGCCAGCAGTTTCACAATTGACTGGAACACCCTATTGGCTTTCAGGAGGTTAACTGATGCTTGTGACTGCCATTGCCTCGCAAAAAGGTGGAACCGGCAAGACCACCACTTCTATTTCGCTGTCGGCGGGCCTGGCTCGCCGGGGAAAGCGCGTCCTGCTGATCGACGTGGACAGCCAGGCCAATTCTTCGAAGGTGCTCCTGCCGCATTACCAGCAGGTGCCGAAAGAGGAAACCGTCCACCGCACCATCCTACAGATGGAGCCGCTGCCGATCCACGATACCAACGTCCCCGGATTGCAGATCGCGCCGGCGCATATCCTGCTCTCCAATACCGATGTGGAGCTGACCACCGCGCTCGATCACCGTGAGGCGCGGCTCAAACGCGAACTGGACCGCGTCAAGAGCACCTACGATTTCGTCTTCATCGACTGCCCGCCAGCGCTGGGATGGTTGACGCTGAATGCGTTCACGGCTGCCGACCAGGTACTGGTCGTCGTGGCACCTGGCTATTTCGAGCTGGACTCGATTGTGCAGATATCGAAGACCATCACCGAAACCAGGCGCTTTTTCAATCCCGATCTTGAGCTGCGCGGCTTCCTCTTCAACATGAGCGATCCGACGGTCAACACTGCCAATTCGCTGACTATTCTGCGCAAGATGTACAGCGACCAGCTGCTCAATACAATTATCCCGCGTAACACCGACCTGCGTGATGCGCACTTCAACAAGCAGGATATTTTCGCGTACAGCCCCGCGGCAAAAGGCGCAGCGGCCTACTCTCAATTGATCGAGGAGTTATACGCATGAGCGGGGGCAAGAAGCGGCTGGATACCGACCAGGTGGCCAGCGAACTCAGCGAGTCGGCTTTTTTTCGACCCACAAGTCCACAAACGGATAAGCCCGCAAGTGGGCAAACGGACAAACCCACATCTCCACAAGTAGAGAAAACCACAAACGGTTTAGCTGGTAAACCTACAAGTGGTCAAACCCGCAAAACCACAAGTACACAAGTAGAGAAACCCGCAAAACTGCAAGTGGACAAAGCTACAAGTGGGGGTGTGGATGAAACCACAAAACCACTTGTGGAGAAGTATACAACGCATTTGCGACCAGGCACGATCAAGGCTATCAAAGTATACGCAGCCTTGCACGATATGAAAGATTACGAAGTAGCACAGATGGCATTTGACCGCCTTTTGCAGGGTGAGAAAGAGGAGCTATGAGCACTGGAGGAAAAGGTTCAAAAGGGAGTAGCCACCAGGCTCTCCATACCCGATTATTTGCGTTGCCGATCGACGGCGACCACGAATGCGATTGGAAAGAGTGGCAATGTACCATACCGCCGTCGCTACAACTGGCAGATGGAACCTGGCTCTGCTCCATGCATGCCTCGATGTACGCTGAGGAGACGGAAGAGGCAAGGCAGGCAGTGCTGGATGCATTGAAGCAGCCACCACGGGAGATCACGCAGATCGGCCAGATCATCGCACTGAACCTGATGGCGGACGGTACAACGTGCCTGGATATCGAAGCCGAGATAGATGGTGTCACCCAGGTCATGCATCTCCCTGGCCACCTTGATGAGGCTATCAGGGAAGATAACAGAGGCCCTTCTCACTGAGAGGGGCCATTTTCTATCTTCTTACCTGCCTTGAGCCGCTGCTGCTCCTCGCGCTGCAACTCCTGGATGCTCTTTTCAGGCTTGGGCAGGTCCTCCGGCATCGTGCCGCCCAGGCGCGCGATGGCTTCGCGTACCTCCTGCCCGACGCGGAAATGTGTCAGGTTGGCCTGGCCCTTCGTGCTCACTCCGTCACGACGTAGTTTAGCCTCGGCCTGCGTGGCGCGAAACATGTTGGCGGCCAGCTCCTCGCTGCCCATGTGATCCAGCACTTTCTCACCAGGTTCCAGGTCCTTGTGGCGATGCAGGTCATTCTCCCGCATGCCACTGTAGAGTCCCATATAGCCGTGATCCTGAAAAGCCGCGAAGTCGCGCGGCTCCACAACACCGGCGAGCTGCGCGGCCTCAGCCAGGCGAGCATTGTAAGTCGCCATCAGCGAGCGGAAGACCAGGCGCTTCTGGTCCTCTGGCAGGCTGGCCAGCGCCAGCTCGTCGGCGATCTCCTGGCGGCGCGTCTGCACCGCGAAGTACGTTTGACCCAGCGCCACGATCGGCTTGGCAGGATCAGCATTCTGCACGATCAGATAACAGGCATAGCGCGAGAGGTGGTAGTCCTCTCGCGAGCGCAGCGCTCCTTTGCCGGCAACGATCATGTTAACCTGGAGGTTAAAATGATCTGACACAGCTTGCCCACTGTTTTCACAGGCTGCCTGCGCCTCCTGGATCGGCTTCTGGAATTTCTGCCAGGTCGAGTAGCCCAGCAACTTATAGAGTTCGCGAGCGGACCAATATTCGTTGCCTGCCTCATCTACGCGACGGATGCCGTCAAACGGCGAGACGCGCTGCATGTTCTCCTGCATGAGACCTACCTTTCTTGAGCGATGCGCTTCTTGCGACCGCGCTTCACCTCTACCTTGTAAGCGTCTACGTCGGCTCTCCAGTACAATCTCCCTCGCGAGCCGATTTCAAGGGTCCTGATCTTGCCGTAGCGCGCCAGCGTGCGCGGGTAATTGCCATCGATCTGGCGCCCGCTGTTCTGCGAGAGGCGCTCAACCGCCTCCTGCGTCGTGTACCACTCATCCAGGTTGATTCTCTTCGATGGAGCGGACATGAATATCCTCCTGTGTGCCAGACTCGTCACGTGTTAAAGCAAGTATAACATCAAGACGAGTTAAAAACAATACCCTATCGCGAGTTTTATAAAATGCTCGAAATTTGGTCACAAATCAGCCTAAAAAGCTTGACTAATTAACTCGTATCGTGTTAATATATAAGTGTCGAAGGGACATCCTGAGCCAGCACAAAAAGAGAAGGAAGCAGAACACATGCGCAGAAGTCTTTCCAACTACCGCTATCACCCGACCCTGCCGCGCCACGTCGCCGAGGCGACGGTGGTACGCGAGAGCGAGGAACTGATCATCGAGGAGCACGATCCCGCCCAGTTCGGCGCGGAGACCGTCTGGCTGGTGGCCTCCCCCAACCGCACCAGCATCCTCTTCCGGGGTCGCTACTACGTGGTTGCCCAGGTAGAAGGCGAGTGGATGTGCAGCAGCCGCGACGAGACGCTCGCAGCAAAGTTGATCGAGCAGGTCAGGCAGCACCTGGCCTGCTCGACCTGCTCGCAAGAGCCGGCGCATGGCCGATATTATCCCGTGTTTCGCGGCAGCCAGGGATGGACGCGGTTCCTGTCATACGGGCAGGATGTGAGCTTCGCGAGCGAGGCCGAAGCTCAGACGTACCTGCTGGGCGTCGTGGGCGAGACGCGCGTGGAATATGAGCCGCGCCACGACTGATATTCAGGCCGGGGAGAAAAACAATGGAATTCGAAACCAATTTCGGGTGGGACCTGCCAGCGGGCGTGTCGCTGAGCGATTTCGACGAGGAACCGAGGCCTCGCCGCACCTGGCGGCAGCGCCTGTGGCTTGCGTGGTATGATCTCCACTGGCAGCTTTGGCGGTTGCGCCGGCGGCCAGCAGTCGAGATCTCCAGCGATCCGTTCCTGCCGGACTTTCCAGGCGAGTAGGTTGTAAGAGCCACCCATCCAACGGGTGGCTCTTTTGCGCTGCAGCGCCGCTTGAAATGGATGATACAATAGTGGAGTTATCGCAATACGAACTATTCGTTCTAGAGGTAATCGGCACTCTTCTTCAATCGCCGTGGTTCTTTCAGAGTTCCTACAGTCTGGACAATAGCGAAGAAGAGTGCCGCGCTATGCTAGATTTCTAATCGCTTTGCGATGTATCCTCTAAGCGACCCCTCTTCACCGGTCGCGTTTTTCTATCAACTGTGGGGGAGTCCTTATCATGCATCTTTTCTGCGCGCAAACAGCACTGGCGGAGGCGCTGGACCTGGCAAGCCAGGCCGTGCCCTCCAAAGCTGTCATACCCATCCTATCCCATGTCCTGCTCAGCGCCGATCCCCGCGACGGCACCACGCTGACAGCCACCGACCTGGAGATCGGCATTCTCGCCCACCTGGAGGCGGAACTGGTCGAGCCGGGCCGCCTGGCGGTCCCGGCCAAACTGCTGCTCGACCTGGTGAAGCGGCTGCCCGCCACCGACCGGCTGGAGCTGCGGAGTGACGATCGCCACACGCTGACGATCGCGGCCCCGCGCAACCTGACCCACATCCGGGGCCAGGACGCCGAGCAGTATCCCCGCCTGGCGGGAGGCGAGCTGTTTGGCTCCGCCTTCTTCATCGAGTCCGCCGCGCTCAAAGTAGCCATCGAGTCCTCGGCCTTCGCCGCCTCCAAAGACACGGCGCGCCCAACGCTCACCGGGGTGTACCTCGACGCGCAGGGCGAGCAGCTCTACCTGGTGGGGGCCGATAGCTTCCGCCTGGCACGCGCGGGCATCCCCTTCACCGGCGCATTGCCGCAGCCGCTGCTCATCCCGGCCAGGGCG
>Ga0070734_10000630_pt1 | contig 67009 bp, 59 predicted proteins | sample Coa_R1_8_FD_66444 | JGI IMG/M metagenome (GOLD analysis project Ga0070734, IMG submission 66444) | Surface soil microbial communities from Centralia Pennsylvania, which are recovering from an underground coalmine fire - Coalmine... | ecosystem: Environmental > Terrestrial > Soil > Unclassified ...
CCTTCGCGCACCAGCATCATCTCTTCGCGCAGGTGTTGATGCGGAGGATGATTCACCTCGCCGGGGGCAATATCGCTCGAATGTGATTCGATCTTGAACCCGGTATGCGTCTTGGCCGTGAACATCCGGCGCGAGGTATTCTTGCCGTTGGTGGTGACCGGAATCTCGTTATAAACGAACGACCGGGTCTTCATCACGGGCAGTTTTTCCACCGAATTGGCTTCGGCATTCCCAGCGGGAGCGCCGCCGCTCTGCGCTGCAGCGCCGGCCGCGGCCAGGGCGGGCAACAACAGGCCCAAGTCTCTGCGCGAGTATTTCATGGGACAGCCTCCTCCCGGCACAGATCGCCGGTTTCAGACACTATACACCCGTCACCAGGCGGAGACTAGCGCACCTTGTCTTATGCGAGATCAGCCTGGAGCGCGAAGGGCCAACGGCTCCGGATAAAGTTCGCCAGCCGATTGTACGCACGCCCTGCTAAACTTGACAGACAATTGTGAAGGGTCCGACGGAGGTTCATGCGTTCATTCTATTTCCTGTTGCTCGCCACGCCCCTACTCGCGCAGAGTCAGCTTGGCAACATTGCCGGGTCGATCACTGACCCGAACGGCGACCCCGTTCCAGCCGCGCCAATTCAATTGAGGCGCATCGAGAGCGGCAAGCGGCTCGATACCACCAGCACGGCCAAGGGTGCTTATTCGTTTTCAAAATTGCCCGCTGGAACTTACGAGCTGCTGATACCAGCTATCGGGTTTACTTACGCAAAATTCGAACGCAAGAACCTGGTTGTCAAGGCTGCCGAACCCCTGCGCGTGGATGTGCACCTGGAGTGGGCCGGCAACTTAGGGACGATTGGAGACGATGACGCCACAATCCTGCGGAGTAGCCGGTCTCCGGTTCCAAAAGGACCCACTCCGCGGATGCCGGACGGGAAGCCAGACTTCTCCGGGATGTGGAACGGAGACAACGACCACAATCCGGAAGAACCAGTGCTTCTGGAATGGGCGGAGAAAATCGCCAAACAGAGGTCGGAGAAAGATAACCCATCCACTCTTTGCCTGCCGGGAGACGTGCTGCTGACTTCTCCGAATCCCTTCAAAATCATTCAAACCTCCACATTCATAATGATTCTCGCCGAATACAACGTGGGGGCATTTCGCCAGATATTTCTCGATGGACGGAAGCATCCCAAGGATCTCAACCCGACGTGGATGGGCCACTCCATCGGCAGATGGGAAGGCGACACCCTGGTTGCCGACACCGTCGGCTTCAACGACCGGAGCTGGCTGGACGTGTACCCGCACACGGAAATGCTGCACGTGGTGACGCGGTATCGCAGGCCGGATTACGGGCACCTCGATGTCGCACTGAGTATCGAAGACCCGGCGACATTCACGAAGCCATGGAAAATCCATGTTGTATGGGAACTGGTTCCCAGCGACGAAATTCAAGAATTTATCTGCGAGAACAACAAGGACCCGGCGCACATGGCCGGCAAGTGAACGGAAGGCGGCGGAGCTGAATTCCGGACTACGGCGCCATAGCCTTCGTGTTCCCGGTAGTCGGGATTATCAGGCTCGAGCGGCTTGATACGCCGGCGAGAAATAACCGGGTGACCGCCGATAGCGACAAGGCGCCGCCCAACGCGCAGGGCGCGGGGTGTCCGCGTGAACTGGATGTTTGTGTACAGAGTACTCAGGACCGCGTTAGCAATTGGACCATCACCTTTTGACGGGACTTTGGAAGGCGTGTAGGCTTGGTTCAACATGGAATACTGCGCGGAGTGTGTGCGCCTCTGGCGTTTGTACGCGACCGCTACCGCGAATCACGTCAAGCTGGAGAAACGGCTCCGGGAAGTCGCCGTAGAGCAACTGCGGGAGTCGTCAGTCCGTAGTTTGACGGTTTCAATAGATGCCGCCGCACGAGTGAGGGAGCGCGTTCGAGACGCCCTTCGCGCCCATGAGGAAGTCGCGCACGGCGGCCAAACCGGCACGGCATTCGGCTGAGGACATGCGCACCCCTTGTTCTATCAATCAGGAGCTATTGAAGGATGTTTCAGCCAAGCTGGCTGAGCTACACGCTCTGATGAAGTCACTACAGCATGCAGGCAATGGAGGCAACGGTTCTTCGAGATCGGAGTTGACCCGGCAGATCGAAACGGCGTTCAAGGAGAAAGATCGCGCTGTCGAGGCCTGGACGCGCCACCATCAGGAGCATGGCTGTTGACCGCGCGGATCAAACACGTTTCGAGGAATTGGGCCAACCCCGGCTAGTGCGCCATCAACCGTTGCACGTTCTCGACGTACAGATCGCAGAACGGCCGCCGGAGGCCTTCGCGGGCCGCCGGGCCGCCGGCGGTGAACTCGAGGTAATCGCGTGAAAATGCATCGAACTTCGGCCACGGCTGAAGCCCCGGGCCGTTCGGGTCGCCGGTCTTGGCGAAATTCGTCCAATAGCGCTCGATAGTCGCCGAGAGTTCGCGATCCGCCTCCGTGTACTGCGGGCCGAGCGAGCCGAATACATAGGGAACTTCGGCGCCGTGCGTGGACCCAAGTGCTTCGCGGCCCGGCGGCGCGTGGTCGAACTGATATTCGTAGCCGCCGGCGCTCGCAGCGGTCTGCCAAAGCAGTTGCGCTACCACGGGACAGCGATACATCGTGTCCACCACCCATTGCGCGGAGCCGCTGCCGTAGAGCGGATCGGCGGAGCCATTCAGCGGATACAGCATCAAGGCGCGCGGGGCCAGCGGGCCGTACATGGCGTTCATCGCAGCCGTGACTTCCTCCGGAGTGGTCTGCGGCGGCGTTCGCTCGCGCGAATTGTTCCCGATCAGTAGAGCAAGCCGGTGCTGCCGGCCGTGCGCGAAAACCTCGGCCGGAGCCCGGGGGAGAACATAACCGTCGACGATTACCCCGTTGGCTGGTCCAATTGCCTTCTGCGGCGCCGCGACCAGCGCGAGAAGATCCGCCGCGGCGATCGCGCGGAGCGCTTTCAAGTCGCTGCCGGCGAGCGTTTTCCCGCTCTGCTCGGCCTCCCGCAGTTCCGCCGCATCCGAGTAACTGAGTTCTCCCTGTTTGACCCTCATCACGGCGCCCAGCGCGGTCATGCCGAGCGTGCCTGCATCGGGGTTGCGCGTGACGGTGCCGCTTTCCGCAATGACGCGCTGGAATAACCCCCGGGTTCGCGGCGAAGTCATAAGCACATTGGCATCCACAGCTCCCGCAGACTGGCCGAACACCGTCACGTTCCCCGCATCGCCGCCAAATTTCGCAATGTTGTCGCGAATCCATTCGAGCGCCGCGATCTGATCCATGAGGCCATAGTTGCCGGAGGCGTGGTGCGGCGATTCGCGCGTCAATTCCGGATGCGCAAAGAAGCCGAAAATCGTGAGCCGGTAGTTCGCGGTCACAACCACGACTCCGTGCCGCGCCAATGCTTCACCGTCGAAGCTGGCGCTGGAGGCAGTGCCGGCGTAGTTGCCGCCCCCGTGGATCCAGAGCATCACCGGTTTGGGCGCGCGCGACGGCCACTCCGGCGTCCAGACGTTCAAATACAGGCAATCTTCCCGGCTGGCGGCAAGCATGCGGCCCGCGGCATTTTGCGCGCACGGCGGGCTGAAATCGCCCGCATCCAGGGGCCCTTTCCAGGCTTTCACCGGTACCGGAGGGCGCCATCGCAATTCTCCAACCGGCGGCTGCGCGAAGGGAACGCCTTTGAAGACAGCGCCGTCCTGCTTCAGATAGCGGCCCACGATCGCGCCGCCGGTCACGGTGACGGTTGGGTCAACCGCATACGCGGACACCACCACCAAGCCGGCGCCGGCGAGCACCAGGATGCGCATGCCGAACCTCCGTTCCGTCGATTGTATCGCGCCATGCACTAATGCACGGCGACGGTGGCGATGTTGCTGGCGACACTTCCCATCATGATCTGCACTGGATAATTGCCGGGCGCCAATTGCGGGACGAACACGTTGATCTGGTCGAGTCCGGCGTAGCCGGGCGCGCCGCCCGCGAATTGCACCGTGGCGGAAAGCCCCCCGATAGTCGCGGTAACTTTTTGCCTGGCGTTGGATGGGGGACTCCCTCCGGCGGGAGCGCCCGTCGGCACCGCCGGACTCAGCGCCCCTAATCCGGTGCCATAGAGCGAAAGGAGGCTTCCGACCGCGGCGGGCTGGTCGGTGCTGTTGATCGAGCTATCCGCATTCAGCGCCGCCGCGCGTCCTTGGGGCAGATCGAACAGCGCCGGGGCGGCACTCTGCACCGTAATGTTGGCGGAACCGCGCGGGAGACCGCCCGCCGAAACCACTACGCTCGCTGGTCCGGAAACTTCGAACGGTACCTGCACGTTGAGCTGCCCGGGACTGGCATAAAAGATGGGCGCAGCCACCCCGTTGATGGTCACCGACGAGCCTCCAACGGTTCCATCGGGAATCGGATAGCCGGCCGCCAGCGCAGTATTGCCGGCCAGATCTTGCCCGTAAATACTGACGATCGAACCCGCCGCGATCGCATTCGGATCCCCGGTAGCGGCATTGGAAACGGTCAACGGGGCGGTTGTCACGGGGGCGAGCAGTCCATAGACGACCAGGGCATCTTCCGTCGCCGCATAAACTTTTCCGTTGGCCACCGTCGGGACGGAGAATTTCACATAAGAGCCCAGCGAGTCGCGCCCCGGATTTTGATTGCTATGGAACAGCTCGTGGCTGAGATCGCTGGCGTCGTACGCGTGGAGGGTCTCGGAAGATTCCAGCGTCCAAACAATGCCGTCCGACGCGCCATTGGCGGAGATGGTGGGAACACAACCGGGATAGCCGTATTGTGTCGGGGACCGGGAGGAAGGCTGGGGGGCCATCTGCGCGTTCGCAATCGGAAACGCCTCCACACCATCCCCCGACCCGCAGAAATAAACGGTCCGGTTGAAATACGCGGGGTTGCCGAACAAACCGGAAATGGCGTCTGGGATGGATTGCACAATCTGGCTGTCGGCTCCCTCCTCGAACCCGCCCAGGTGGTCCCGGTCAAGAACGTAAATCCGGCCTTCCTTGCCGGCACCGACCATCAGGTGCGGATGCGCCGCGTTTCCGGCTTCATCGCCCAGCAGGGCCACGCCGGCTGAACCGGTATCTACGTCGTCATCGCTCAGGATTTGCTGGTTGAACGGCGTGAAATAGTCGGCCACCGAGAGGCCGCCATTGCTCGCAAGCTTGATGTAGCTTTCACCCAGATCGGCACCTCCGCTGCGGGCGTCCCAAGTGCCATTGGCGGAAACCAAATAAATGTTGGAGGCCGCGTCCACCGCGGGCGCGGCGCCGCCCGCCCAAAAAGAACCAAGCCCCCCATTGGGCGTGTCGTTGTAGACCGCAACCTGGTTCAAATTCTGGGCGTCGTATCCCAGCAGCCAGCCGTGATACACCCCGCCGTCACAATGCGACGACCACGCGGTATACACCACGCCGTTCAGCAGCAGCAGCCCCGGCCTCTGCTTGTAATTGCGCGGAATCAGCACGTCAACGCTGCCGCCGTCGCCGGTGCCCGGCGTTGACGCCTGGATCACCACCGGACTGCCCGGGCGCTCCTGCCCGCTGCTCACATCGAGCGCATGAAGGCGGTGTACGTAACTGGCGGCGCCCTTCGACGTCTCCTTGGTCATCGCGACCAGATATATGGTTCCGCTCTGCGGGTCGATGACAGGAGTGCCGGTGATCCCGATCTCCGGGACGATCTGATTGCACCCGGTATCGCTCGCGGGAACCGTTGTGATCCCGCTCGCGGGATTCAGGAAGTTCACGGCCCATAACGGGCCGCCGTCGCCAGGGGTATCCGCATCGAAGGCATAGACGCTGTCGTGCTCCGTCGCGATGAAAACCACGTTGTGCTTTCCCTTGCCTTCGATATTCAGGTTCGGCATGTAAAGCGGCTGCGCGTAAACCTGTCCATCCACGGAGTAAGAAAAGAGCTTTCCAAAATGGTTGACGTCCACGTTGCCCGGCGTGAGCTCCGTTTCCTTGCGGTTGACGCCCGCGCGGGAAAGATCATATTGATACGTCAGAACACTCACCTGAGCCGGAACAGAAGCCGCGAACAGCGTGACTAGAAGCAGATTCCTCATGAACTGGAGGGTCCTTCCTCAAAGTGCGACAAATTCAGGCTAATCCGGATGTCACTTAGAAATACAGCCTCCACGTGGTCACGGTTTCCGAATACTAACGTAGTAATGTAAATTCCGGCACCGCGTACCGTGGGCGGGTTATAGGCGAAATCTGTAGCGGAGTTGAAGGTAAATCTGGCGCGGCTCGGCGTAATGAGTGCCGCCAAACGTCGGACTGTTATCGAGCAGAAAGCGCCGGTTGGCTGCGTTCAAAGCGGTCAGGGACAGGCTCAAGCTTTCGGCCACCTGCTTTGCCAGTGTGAAGTCGAAGGTGGTATGCCCGGGCAGGTGAGCCGGTATTTCGGAGCTCCCGTCGGTAAAGCCAGAGCCGTAATAGGCATCGCCCCCGACGGAGAAGCGCGCCGGCAGACTCCAGTGGAAGCCGGCATGGACCGTTTGCGTCTGGTCGTGGTCGAGCAGGAAGTAGCCGCTGGCAGGCGGAGAAAAATCGGTGAGCCCGCCGCTGGTCGCGCCGGCGCCTTCCGCTCGTGCATGCGCGTAGCTCAAGTAGACATCACCGCGTCCCGCAATCTTCGGCGAACGAACCGTAATTTCCCAGCCGTAGAACCGCGCACCTTCGATCGTCAGCGGGAAAAAAACGTTTGAGTTGCCGATGGCGTTGTGGTCGAAGTAATTGCGCGCGCGCTGGTGATAATTATTGATCTCGAAGGCCCAGCCGCGCGCCGGAATGGTCAAGCCGAACTGATGCTCTTCGTCGCGTTCGCCGCGCAGAGGAATGAAAGCGAACCCCTGAGTGGCGGCGAAGTCGACGAGCGGACCGCTGACTGTGGAAAGCGGCGGCGCCTGATAGTAGCGTCCCCAAAAGCCGCGCAGCACCCAGTGCAAATGCGGAATCCGCACCGAACCCCCCGCTCGGGGAGTGGCGGCGTTTTCCGAGAGCGTGCCGGTAAAATGTGTGAGCCGCACACCCGCCATGACGCTCAGCCACGATAACGGCTTGTACTGGTCCTCGAAGAAGCCTGCCTCCAGGTGGCCGGTGCTGGGACGCGTCTGGCGCAACGGTGAAGCCGCGTCGCCGGTCAGCCTGACGAACTCCTGGTCGGCCTGCCGGAAGCCGTAGACTCCGGCAGTCGCGTCGTGTTTCGCATTCACAAGATTAAGCGCGATCTGTGTACCGCCATACTGGGATCTGCGGTGCTGCGTCGCGCTGATCGGGCGATCGTTCGGATCGCCGTCGTAGTTGGCCGAGTTGTTGTGATAGAACGGCGAGACCGTAAGCAGGAGCCCCGGCCGAAACGTGTGAATCCAGGAAAATTCGGCGAGCGCGTCACGTTCGCGTTCCATGTCGCGAATGCCGGCGGCCTGCGCGTCGGGATCATTGGGAATCTGGTAGTCATCGCGACGCAGCGACGTCACCAGGCGCAGCTGGTCGTTGGCAGCGCGATTGTATATCAGAGTGGCCATGCCGCCGAGGCCCCAGACCCGATCGTGGAGCACGCTGGGCCCGGGGGTCTCCAGGCCGTAATCGCTGCGGTTCCCGTCGACGCTGGCGAAATAGGCGAATTTCTGCGTGTGGCTGCCGAAGTTAAACTGCTCGTTCGTTTGATGGAACGTGCCGAAAGTGGAAGACCATTCCCCTTCGTTGTTGCGCTCAAAGCCGCTGCGGGGCACCGCGTTGAACACGCCGTAGGTGCGGTCCCCATAGGCGGCCGAATAGCCGCCGCGCTGCGCTTCGAGGTAATCAATGTCCTTGGGATCGATCTGCGGCCCTACGTTACTGGCGATGTTGGTATTGGGGATCGGCACGCCATCGATCGCCCAGGTCACCTGGTGCCCTCCGCGCACGTGCAACTGGTCGTGGGTCATCCAGGCTCCCGGAACATAGTTCGTAATGGCGCGCAAGCTGTTGGTAAGATCCGCACCCGGCGTTGCCGCAATTTCCGTGCGGCTGACAATGGTCGAGGGAGTCACGTGCTCGGGATCGGTGGCCAAGGCGGATTCGGAGACGGTGACCTGCTCGCTTCGCAAGTTCAGCACGAGTTGAAAATGCAGCACGGGCGCCGCGCCCGAGGCCACTACGATCTGCTGTTCGGCCGGCGCAAACCCCTCCCGCGATACAGTCACGCGATAAGCTCCGACCGGTAACGCGGTGGCGTCGAAACTGCCATCGGCCGCCGTGGTGAGTTGCTGCGAATAATCCGAACCGGTGGATTTAACCGTGACCTGCGCGCCCGCCACGGGGCGGTGGTCCGGGTCGTGCACGATGCCGCGCACGGAGCTGACGACCGCGGCCGGGAGGGTCAGCGTGATGAGAGCCATGACAACTGCGTAGATCCGCACGAGAACAACTCCTCTCCAATTGGGACAGACCTTTGGCTTTCCGGCGATTGACTTAGGAGAGAAGCGAGGGCGGAGCGCGTTCGTGCCGTGAACGAGTGAGCTCAATGCGCGCGCGGCGGAGAATCCGGGCGCGCGCGGGGGCGCGCACAGGCATCGGTGCGATGATCGCCGCCGGGCGAAGCACCGCGTTTTTCGAATGAGCCGGCGTCGCTCCGGTCTGCGAAAACACCGGGCAGACGGCCTGGATGGCGGTTCCACCGGCAGCCGTGGAGGCACCCGTCATGCAGTGGTGCATGCCGTCGCGCCGGCAGCAGGCCGGGAGTTTCGAATCCGAGTCGGCCCGCAGCGCGGCCGCGATCAGCGACAGGCTGAACCCGCCCAGCAGGAAAATAGCTGCGAAACGCCGCACTAAGCGGCATCGTACTAGCTGCCGGCCCGCGGCGTCAAGCGCGGCTCCCGTACAATAGAGGATTCTATGCAATTGCAGGAAGTGGTTGAGGCCGAAGGCCACCTGATCGACTCCCATGTCATGGAAGACATCTTTGACAAGGTGGTCGAACATAGCGGCCGATTTGAAGTCGAGCAGTTCCGCATCGGACGCACCAACAGCGAGCCGTCCTACCTGCGCCTGAGAGTCGAGGCGCCGGATCAAGCCGCGATGGAGCATCTGCTCCAGGAGTTGCTGGGGCTGGGCTGCGCGCCGGTCGAGAGCGGCGACGCCCTGCTGCGCGAAGTGGAGCGCGACCGCTGCGCGCCGGAAGACTTCTATTCCACGACCAATCACCGCACGTACGTCCGGAACGGGCAGAAGTGGATCGAAGTGGAAAACCAGCGCATGGACGCCATGATCGTGGTGCGGGAAGGCCGCGCCTACTGCCGCCGCCTGCGCGACCTGCGCCACCGCGATCAAATCGTCGTCGGCCTCCGCGGCATTCGCGTGGTGCCGGAGTCGAAGGAGCGCGACCGGCTCGCGTTCGCGTTCATGTCCAACGGCATTTCCTCGGAGCGCCAGGTGGAAACCGCCGTGCGCCAAACTGCGGCGCTGGTGCGGCACGCGGTCGAGCAGAAGCAGAAGGTGATTGTCGTGGCCGGCCCGGTGGTGGTGCATACCGGCGGCGTCGCCGGGCTCTCGGCCCTGATCCGTAACCGGTATGTGCATGCGGTCCTCAGCGGCAATGCGCTCGGCGTGCATGACATCGAAGCCGCCCTGTTTGGCACGTCGCTCGGTGTACGGCTCGCCGACGGCCGGCAGGAGGAGCACGGCCACCGCAACCACATGCGCGCCATCAACGCCATGTATCATGCGGGTTCGGTGCGGGCGGCGGTGGAGTCGGGCCGGCTGCGCTCGGGCGTTCTCTACGAATGCGTCCAGGCCGGCATTCCCTTCGTGCTGGCCGGCAGCCTGCGCGACGACGGACCGCTGCCGGAAACCATCACCGACATGAATTGTGCCCAGGATGCCTATGCCGAGCAGCTCCAAGGCGCAGGTCTGGTGCTCTGCCTCGGCACCATGCTGCATTCGATCGCGACCGGGAACATGCTGCCGAGCTGGGTCAAAATCGTGTGCGTCGATATCAACCCGGCAGTCGCGACCAAGGTGAGCGACCGGGGCACCGGGCAGGCAGTGGGCGTGGTGACGGACGTCGGCTTGTTCCTTGATCTGCTTTCGAAAGCTCTCTCATGAAGCGCGGCTACACAGATGAACACGCCGCGGCGGGCGTGTATACGAAGCTCCCCGAAATCGAAACCTGGCCCAACCAGTATCCCGATTACGAAGTCGAAATCGTGATGCCGGAGTTTACTTCGGTATGTCCGAAAACGGGCTTGCCGGATTTCGGCCGCATCGTTTTGCGGTATGTGCCGGACCAGCGGTGCCTGGAGCTGAAATCCTACAAGATGTACCTGCTTGCGTATCGCGATCTCGGCATCTTTCAGGAAAACGCCGTCAACCGCGTGCTGCGCGACGTGGTCAAAGCGGCCCAGCCGGTGCGCGCCACCGTAGTCGGAGAGTTCACGCCGCGCGGCGGCCTCGCCACCATCGTTACGGCCGCATGGGATCGCGGCAAGAGAGCCGGCCGTGGAAAGCGCTGAGCTGATCGCCATCCTGCGCGAAGTGCGCGACAAAGTGCAAGCGCGTCATCCCCAAGGGTTGGCCGGCGATTTCGCGCTGCCCGATCTCCTGCCCCTGGTGCACGCGCGCGATGCCGCCCTCGGCAAGGTCGCTTCTATCGGAATGGTCAATCCGCGGCGCGGCGGACCCCTCAACGCGGTGCTGCAGGCATGGAAACGCCTGCTCGCGCGTGTGCTCGATTGGCACGTGCGTGAACAAGTTGTGTTCAACCGCAAGATGGTGGAATGCGTGGACGCCACGATCGAGGCGCTGAACGAGAATAACCGGCTGCTGGCCGACCTCGCGAACCATTGGTCGCAGCTCCGCTTTGGCTGGGAACACCGCCTTGCGCTGAGCGAACTGCAATTCCAGCGCGGCGTTTCGGATTTCCAGGCGGCTTTCCAGCACACCACCCGCACGCAGCACTCCGAGTTCACGGCCGCGCTGCAAAAAGCGGTGGAAAAGATGCGGCTCGATACCGACCGCCTGATCCACAGCGAGCTGCGCCTGATCCGCCAGCGCATGGCCGTCGAGCCTGCGGGGCAGATCTCCGGTTTGACAACCGCCGCGGCGAGGCCGGAGGCCAGCCCCGCTGCATTCGACTATGCCCGATTCGCCGAGCGCTTTCGCGGTAACGAAGAATACGTCAAAGCCGGGCAGCAGATTTATCGCGCCGATTTCGCCGGGCGCGCCAACGTTCTCGATCTCGGATGCGGGCGCGGCGAATTCCTCGAAATGATGCGCGAGATGGGCGTTCCCGCGCGCGGCATCGATCTCAGCGACGAATCGATCGCTGTCTGCCGCCGGAAAGGGCTCAGCGCGGAAACCGCCGATTTATTTACCTATCTCGCGCAGCAGCCCGAAGCGGCCTTCGATGGCATTTTCTGCTCGCAGGTGGTCGAACACCTGCCGCCGGAACGGCTGCCCGAAATGATCAAGCTGGCGGCGAGCCGCCTGGCGCCGGCCGGCGTGATTGCGATCGAAACGCCCAATCCCGAGTGTCTCGCGATTTTCGCCACGCATTTCTACCTCGATCCGACCCACACTCGACCCATCCCGCATCCGCTGCTGATGTTTTACCTGGAGGAATTCGGCATCGGCGGCATCGAAGTGCGCCGCCTCTCGCCGGCACTGGAGACCATGCCCACGCTCGCCAGCCTGCCGACCGATTTTCGCGATGCATTTTTCGGCGGCCTCGACTACGCGGTCATCGGCAAGAAGCTGTAGGCCGGAATCCCGGCGGCCGGGGACGCACGCTTCAGCACCTGGACCGGTTCACAAAAGCCGGAAATTCACTTCAATAGTAGCCTTCACCGGAATGAGCCGGCCCTCTTTCATAGCGGGCTGAAATTTCCACTGGCCGATGGCCTTCAGCGCCTGTTCCTCCAATCCGAGCCCGAGGCCGCGAATCACCCGCATGCTCTGCGCCTGGCCGCCGGCGCCGATCTCCGCTGAAACGACCACGGTGCCCTCATATTTGGCCAGTCGCGCCTCTTCCGTATACTGCGGTTCCACTTTGAACAGAAGTTTTGGGGCCGCAATCCCGGGGCCCATCTCAACCGCGGTGACGCCGGAGGGCCGCCGCACTTCCACGGATTGAGCGCCCAGCCGGATCCGCGCGGAGCGAGCCTGCTCCTGCATCGATTTGGCTTCTTCCGCCCGGTTCTGCCGCGCCAAAAACGAAGAGAACAGCTCCATCGTGAGAGCCTGCTCGGCGGAGCCGGGAAACGCGAGCGCCTGCGCCCGCTTGAACAGGTCCTCCGCCTGGGCGGCGTCGCTCTCAATCAACGCCATCCACATCAGGGCAGGTCCTGCATGAGCCGGATCGGCCGCCTGGGCACGTTGGAAGAAATCGCGCGCCGACTGGGGGTCCTTCGTCGCTTTCCAAGCCGAGCTGCCTAGATGAATCAGGGCGGGCGCGGCTTGGGGCCGGCTGCCCAACACGGAAACTGCCTTGGTGTAGAACGCGTCGGCCTCGTTGAGATTCCCGCGGCTGCGCTCCAGATCACCGAGTTTGACGAGGCCTACGCCATATTCCACGCTCTGCGAACCAGAGTTCCCGGCGCGGATCGTCAGCGATGAGTCGAGCAGGCGGCGGGCGAGGTCGTATTGCTGCAAGAGTTCGGCGGCCTTGGCTGCGCTCTCTACCATTTCGGAATTCTTCTGCGCGGCTGCGGCGCGAATCGTGGCGTCGACATCCGCGGGCAGTGTGGCGGTCCGGTCCTGGGCTCGAAGCGCTGCGAACGGAGTTCCCGCCGCTATCACCAGGACCGCGGCCAGAGCTACCGATTCGGGACGCAACATCCGGCGATCCGCGCCGGAATCGAGAATCGCAGCCAGCCGCCGCTCGAGTTGCGACCGCCGCGCCATGCCGAGCGCCCCGGATCCGAGCAGCGCCGGCAATTGCAGGCTCCGGGCGATTTCCAGCAAATGCCCGGCATAATCAGAGGCCCGCGATCCCGTGTTCAAGACCATGTCGTCGGCGGCGCATTCGCGTTCCTTCAGAAATCCGCGCCACGCGATCCACGCCAGCGGATTCCACCAATACAGGCTCAACGCCGCCCGGGCCATCCAGTGCATCGCCACGTCTCCCCGCCGAATATGCGCGAGCTCATGCAACACCACCACTCTTTGCCGCTCACCGCTCCATGAAACCGCATCCGCCGGGAGCAGAACGGCCGGCCGGAACACTCCGGATGCCATCGGCATGCACCCGGCGCGCAGGCGCAGCAATTTCACCGGGCGCCGCATTCCGAACGCTCGCATCCAGAGCGAAAGATCGAAACCAGGGAACGCGGGGGCGGTACGCTGCAGACGCGCCACTCTCCAGAAGTCCCACGCGAGCTGTATGAAGAAAAGTACGGCACCACACGCCCAGAGCAGCACAGGCCATTTTGGCCCGCCTGAACCCGCCGGCGCGAGCGGCGGCGCGGCTGCGTTCCGCCTGTGGGCGACCGTCGCATACGCCGCGGGCGTAGCGGCACTTCGGAAAACCACACCCGATCCGGGAATCGACGGAGGAACGCTTACCGTCCACCGCGGCACCAGAACGGAGAGAACAGGCAACAGCAGCGCCCCCAGCAAACCCGACGTCCAGACAAGATGCCGCAACGCGGCCGACCGGCGGCTCAGCGCGCGTGCCGCGGCGCCCGCGGCCGCCAGGATCATTGTGACCTTCAGCCCCAGAATGAGGAAAAAACTCTGATCCGGCGACCCCATTTTATTTGCCCTCCTTTCGGGCCTTCTCGATCAGCACAGCCAGGCGATCTAACTCTTCCGTCGTGAGGCGCCGCGAGGAAACATCCAGCAACGTCGCGACCGCCTGCTCGGGTGCACCCTGAAAAAACGTTTCCAGCAGGTGTTTCATGGCGGAGCGCCTCGCTCGGTCCGGAGCGATAACGGGGACATAGACGTACTTCAGCCCTTCGGCTTGATGCTTCACGTGACCTTTCTCTTCCAATACCCGCAGCATGGCCCGGACCGCGGAGTAGCTGGGCGGGTCGGGTAGAGCGGCCAGAACTTCGGCGGCGCTGGCGCGGCCCTGGCTGTAGAGGATGTCGAGGATCTGCCGTTCGCGGCGGCTCAAGCCGGTCAACGCCATACAACCGCCAGATGCTGTATTTTTAGCATATGCTAAAAACCTAGCACTTGCGATGACGGATGTCAATCACCTTTGGCGCGGACGCGAGCGATTTTTTTACCCGGAAGCTTCCCGATCGCGGCTAAACGGTCTCCGTCCAAAACCGCACGGGGTGGTGATGAGGGAAGGCGTACAAAGCGTCAAACGTAGCCGATGCCGCCCCTTCGATAGTCAGGCCTTCGATGCTGGCCGCGGGCAAGATCGCATCAATTTCACCCGCCGCGCCGCACGTGTCGCAGATCCAAGGGATTTTCACCGACATGGTTCCCGCAGAATAACAGGGATTTGATCTAGACGAATGCGCCCGCAGTACCATTCTGCTCGTTCGCTGTACTGGAACTCCGCAGTTGCAGTTCACGGTTAATCTTCTCGTTGTAAAGGTCTTCCGCAGCGGGCGAGAATAAGTACTAAAGGACAAATGTCAGACACCACGCAGCCTCCTCCTCTGACCGACGCGCAAATTCGCAATCGCACGATTGGAGAGTTGCGGCCGCTATCAGATAAAATCCTGATCGTAGATTCCGATCCGCACTGGCCGGAATTGTTTGAGCGGGAAGCGGCGCGAATTCGAGACTCGCTCGGTGCGCGCGCGCAGCGTATCGAGCACGTCGGTTCCACATCGGTGCCGGGGCTCGCGGCCAAACCGATCATCGACATCGTATTGGGTGTCGCCGATCCCGCTCATGAATTGAACTACGTACCGGACCTGGAGCGCGCCGGTTATGTGCTGCGCATCCGCGAAATCGAATGGCATCAGCATCGCATGCTCAAGCGGCCCGGCGCTGCCGTGCATCTTCACCTCTTCGCGGCCGGTTGTTCGGAAATCGATCGCATGCTGCTGTTTCGCAACTGGCTGCGCAGCCATCCGGCGGATCGCGATCTTTACGAGCGGACCAAGCGCGTCCTGGCGGAGCAGGAATGGAAACATGCGCAGAATTACGCCGACGCGAAAACGGCCGTGGTCGAGGAGATCCTCGGCCGCGCCCGCCGCGGCTAAGCCGGCGACGCCGGCGCTACCGGCGGATCGACCCGTCCGTTCCGGCCCGGCAGCGTAACCGTTAGCGGCATCTCTTTCTTGTTACGCACTACTGTCACCGTGAACGTGCCTTTGTCCCGGTAAGAGCGCAGCACGCTGGTGATTTCGCGCGGGCTGGTTACTTTCGAGTTGTCCACCTTCACGATCACGTCGCCGGCCTTGAGTCCCGCTCGCTCCGCCGGCGAGTTGCGAATCACGCTCTTCACCAGGACGCCGTCGGTCACGCCGAAGAAGTCCGCCAGTTGACCCTGCGGAGCCAGCGATTCGCCCTCGATGCCGATCAACGGGCTCTGGTAAGACATTTCAAAACGGGGAATATCGATCGGCGGCATTGGCGGCATCGGCGGAATGGTCACCGGCCCGCCCGGCGTTTCGATCACGGTCCCGCGCCGCGCGCCCACCGTCAGCGTCAGGCTCTCGGGTTTGCCGTTGCGCCATACCGCCATCTTCACCTCGCGTCCGGGAGGAGTCTCGTGAACCAGTCGGATGAATTGATCGACTCCTTCCACTTTTTCGCCGTTATACTCCAGAACCACGTCGCCTTCTTTGATGCCGGCCTTGGCAGCCGGGCTGTCGTCCTCCACGTGAGCGACTTCGACCCCTCGGTCCTCCTTCAGGTTGAGCGCCTTGGCGCGCTCGGCAGTGACTTCCAGCGCGCCAATCCCGAGATAGCTCGTGCCCGGATGTTGTACGATGACGCGCCGCGCGCTTTGGGCAAAGCCGCCGGGCGCCACCAGGCTGGCCGCCATCAAACCGATGATTGCAGGAATCCGCAGTTTCATAACCGAACCCCTATTGCTGCTTTCGGATAAAAATCGTGCCGCCGGTCCCGCTGATGCGCAGCAGCGGGCCGCCGCCGTTGACCGGCCCTTCCGCCACCACCTGCATCCCGCGCATGCGCACGGGAACGCCGGGAAAATCGCAGACAATGCGCCGCGGCGAATCCGCGAGATCGTTTTCCGCCCGGATCGTCACGCCGAGATTGGACGGTATCATCACCGTGATATCCCCATTGCCGGTCGCGAGGAAGGAATCCGAAAAGGGACTGGATCCCAGCAGGCTGGCGATAATGCTGCCGACCGCCGTGGAAACCCGCATGGACCCGGCGATATTGCTGAGCTGAATCCCTCCGGTGCCGGACTCGCTGCGTACTCCCGGGGCGCCGCCCACCTGCACGGGCCCGGCCATGTTGCGCGTGATGACAATGCCGCCCGCGCGTCCGACGACGATAGGTCCGCCGCCGGTAGTTGCTGTGACCGCCCCGCCCGCGTTATTGACGCGAACCGCGCCTCCGCCCGTATCGGCGCGCACCGAGGCTCCGGCCGAAGCCACTTCAATGTCGCCGCCCGCCGTTTGCAGGACCAGATCACCGCGCACGTTCTTGACCGTGATGCGGCCGCCGGCTGTAGCGCCGTGCAAAGCGCCGCTGACTTCACCAACCTGGATATCACCGCCCTGCGTGGTCAGCCGGGCGTCCCCGCGGATGCGATTGCATTTGATATCGCCGCCGCCCGATTCCGCGGTGAGCAGGCCATCGACGCCATTGGCCTCCACCTTACCTTCGGAAGTGGAGATCCCGGCCGCGCTCAAACGCGGCGTTTGCAGAAAAAGCTCGATCGGGCGACCCGCGCCCGAGGAGGTGACAACCAATTGGCTCCCGGCAACCCGGATCGCGCTGCGCTCCAAAATGCGCCGCGCCTGGGCCTCGCTGGCGGCGGCGACGCTCAGCTTGGCAGTATAGTTGCCATCGGCCGCCGTTCCCCCTTCCACATGCACTGGACCTTCACAATTCATCACCAACCGCGCGCCCGCCGGCACGCTGCCGGTGATCGTCTCCACCCAACGATTGCCTTCGCGCACGAGCGCCGGTTGGGCCAGGATCGCCGGCGCAAAAGCGGCCATGACCAAGCCCGCCAGCCCGGCGTTCTTAAAATGTGCCCAGTGACGCATTCATTTCCTTCAGCGCTTTTTCCGACTTCAGGCGCACGTAACTGTTATTCTCTTTCTGCATCAGGTCCTGCAGCACGCCCACGATGGCGTCATCGCGATGCTCCACCAACAGGTCGACCACCTGCATGCGCACCGCCGAGTTGTCATCGGCCAGCAGAACCTGGGCCAAAACTTTGCGCACATCGGGCTCGGCGGCCAACGGCTTCAAACCTTCCACGGCCTTCAGCCGAACGCCCGGATTCGGATCGTGGGCGACGGCATTCAGCAGCGCGTCGCGAACGTCGCCGGAGCCGGACCGGCCCTTCAGTAAATCCATCGATTCCACCCGCACGGCAGGATTATCCTCCCGTGTGGCCGCGAGCAGCAACTGCCGGATCCGTTGATCGTCCATCGGGCCGGAAACGATGCGCCGGCTGGTCTCATCGAAGGCGATCTGCACGCCGCCCGACGGGCTCGGCTGAATGGAACGGATGGTGGCGAAACTCTGGTCCGAAGGCGGACTCGCGACGCCGGCGTCCAAAGCCGGCTGCCTGTTATTGCTGACGCGGGCTGCAAAGAAACCGATCGCCAGCAAAGCGAGCGCTCCTGCCGGCCGTTGATAGCGCGCCCACCCGCCCAAGCTGTGCGACAGCGCATTCAGAAAAAGACGCCAGGGGCTGGTGGAGGCTCGATCCGGCACCCCGGCGCCTCCCTGAATCGCCGCTATGAGATCGGCACGGCACTCCTCGAGCAATCCCGAGGGAACTTCCGCCTGCCGCCGCTCCAGCATCGCGGCCAGCCCGCGCTGCCGTTCCATCTCGCGCGAACAGGAGGCGCACTCGTGCAAATGCTGCTCCAGCTGGTCCTCTTCGACGGGACTCAGCTCCCCATAAAAATAGAGCGGAATGACCTTCAAAACAGAGTCGCACTTCATACGAAATCTCCCAAGGCCAAGCGCATTTTCTGCGTCGCCCGGAACAGGCAATTCTTGGCCGCGTCTTCGGTCGTCCCCAGAATCTCGCCGATGTTCTTCAGGCGCAGCCCGTCATAGTGGCGCAGTTCGAAAACCATGCGCTCGCGCGGCGTCAGCTCCTGCAGGCTCTCCTCGATGCGCTCCTGCAGCTGGCGGTTCCACAGCTTGCGTTCCGGGTTGGCCACCGCCGAACCTTCTTCAAAATTTTCCATGCGGTCCACCGGCCCTTCGCCGGTCTCCACTACGGCCGGCTCTTCCTTCCGCACGCCGCGTTTTCGCAAATGATCGAGACAGACATTCGTCACAATCCGGTACAGCCAGGTATGAAAGCTGCAATCGAAGCGAAAGGTGTGCAGATTGCGAAAGACCTTCAGAAAGACCTCCTGGTACACATCCCGGGCCTCTTCCGGGGAGCGCAGCAGGTTCATGGCATGGCGAAGCACACTTTGGTCGTAGGCGCGGACCAGTTGCTCGAAGGCGTCCTGGTCACCGCGCTGGGCGGCCCGGATTAGCGTGTCAGCTTGGGTTGTCAATCGGGCGCCTGCCGCTTCGGCCACGTCCTGAACCATTTACCTGTGGAATATGACGTACCGGTTTAAGATTGGTAACGAAACCGCCCGCATCCGGAGAAGCCCCAAAGCTCGCGCCGGAACCATCAAACCGCCGTATATCCGTTGTGATGAAACGACTTGTACGGTTTGGGACGGACCGGCTTGGTACCGGCATGACTTCACCCGCAGGCCTTTCCTACCGATAATAGTGACACGGCCACCTCGTTCCAATCCAGTCATCAAACCCAGCCCCGGCAAGGGCTGGAGCCGCGTCTGGCGCGGCGGCGGGCGATTGAAGCCGAGCACCGTTGCGGCCCGCGAGCGCACGGCCATGGTGATATCGCCCTGCACCATGAGCGCTTGCTCCAATGGGGAGTCAAGGCCGCCTTACAGGCCGTCGGACTCTACCGCAGGGGCTTGGCGAACGCCCTTTGGCCCGTGGTGCGCGAGGTGCGCTTGGAATTTGAAAACCTTCCTCCGGCGCTGGAAGGCTTTCGTCTCCTGCATCTCAGTGATTTCCACATCGATGGCGTCGACGGGCTGGCTGAGGTGCTGGCCGAGCGCCTGGCCTTCGTGCAGGCGGACCTGTGCGTGCTCACCGGCGATTACCGCTTTCACATCCGCGGCCCAGTCGACCCGATCTATCCGCGCATGCGCCGCGTCCTGAGCGCGATTCGTTCGCACCACGGCGTCATCGGCATTCTCGGAAATCACGATTGCGCCGATATCGCGATCGGCCTCGAATCGCTGGGCGTCCGCATGCTCATCAACGAATCGGTGGCGGTCGGGCCGTCCGACTCTCCGCTGTGGGTAACCGGCGTCGATGATCCCCATTTCTACGGCTGCGATGACCTCCAGGGGGCGATGCGCAACGTTTCCAGGCGCGGCTTCAAACTATTGCTCGCCCATACGCCGGAGATGTTCCAGGAAGCCTCCGATGCGGGCGTCCATCTCTACCTGACGGGGCACACGCACGCGGGCCAGATCCGGCTCCCCGGAATCGGCGGTCTGATCCAGTTGGCGGAGTGCCCCCGCGCCTACTCGTTCGGTCCCTGGCGGCATCAAAACATGCAAGGCTACACCACTGCCGGCGTCGGCTGCTCGCTGCTGCCGGTGCGCCTGAACTGCCCGCCCGAGATCGTGCTCATCCAGTTGGCCCGCGCCTGAGCTTCGCGCATACCGGAGCCCGCGGCTAGCCGGTCCGCTTGCTGCTCGACCGCCGCGGCTTCGGCTTGTTCTTCATCGTGACATTGAGGGCCACGGCGGCGCGGATGAGCTCCCGCAGGGCCGCCTCGTTGATCTTTTCGCCTTCGTGAATGTCGATGGCGCGGCGGACATTCCCGTCCAGGCTCGAGTTGAACAGACCGGAAGCGTCCGGCAACGCAGCTCCCCTGGCAAACGTCATCTTGACGATGTTCTTGTACGTCTCGCCCGTGCAGACGATGCCGGCGTGCGAGAAGACCGGAGTCCCCATCCACTTCCACTCCTCCACGATCTCCGGGTCTGCCTCGTGGATGAGAGCGCGCACTCTGGCCAGCATCTTCCCGCGCCAGTCCCCCAGTTCCTTGATCTTTGCGTCGATGAATGCGGAAGCGGATTCGTTGGCGACAGGCTTCTTCATAAGCAGCTCCGGTTCGCAGTCATTTTAGCTGGGCGGCATTCTATTGGTTCTCTACGCCAAACTGCTTGGCGTACTCAGCCTTCAATTGCTGCCAGCCGGCAGACTGCATGGCCTCTCCGCCGGCGATGCGTCCGATCGGCTCACCCGCAAGCAGCCGCTCCAACACGTCAAAGGAAATGTGCCACCCCGCGGCGCCCCACGACACGAAGCGGTGATCAATGCTGTGCCACAGCGTCAGCCGTGTACCTTCCCCGACAGCCTCGAGTTCCCATCGGATATCGCCGTACTCCAGCAGCCGGGCAGCCTCGGCCCGCGTCACGGTAGTTTCCGTCGCCCTGCCCGTGCCGACCCAGGTTAGATTCACCTTCGCCCCTGCCGTACCCAGGTTCCCGTCCGCCACGAAGGGCGCCCACTCCCGCACATGCGCCGGATCGGTCAGCGCCTGCCAGACCTTTTCCGGCGCGTGGCGCAGTTGTCTGACCAGAATGAGTGTCCACTTCTCTCCGTCCTTCCGCACCTGCGCTCCTCTGGCAGGCCCCGGCGTGTACTGCTCGCGCGTTGTCATTTTCGTCTCCTTGTCTTGCCTTTCGCTGGCGTGGATTTGGTTGTTGGGTGCTGCCCCATGCGCTCGAGGTGCCGTTCCAGCGCATCCACGTGCGCGGACCAGAACCGGCGGAACGGCGCCAGCCAGTCATCCACCTCCTGCAGCGGTTCCGGTTTCAACCGGTACAGCCGGCGTTGTGCATCCACCGTCGATTCCACGAAGCCGGCGTCGCGCAGCACGCGCAGGTGCTTGGATACGGTCGGCTGCGGCATCCGAAGTTGCCTCTCGATCTCGCCCACCGATTGTTCGGACGAAACCAGGAGGCTCAGGATCGCCCGGCGGTTCGGTTCCGCGATGATTTCGAAAACAGACTCCACTCTTCTGATATACTCTTACACGTATATACGTGTCAAGGCATATTATCGGCGCCCATGTGCGCGGATGCACTGCCTGGCAGCCGCTTCGGAATCCCGGTACCCGTCAACCGCCGAACCGGTCGTGATGTACAATCCGCTGTATGACTCGTTACGCTCTGGCTTTATCCCTGGCGGCGACAGCGGCGTTCGCGGCCGCGCCGGAAAGCTTTTCTACCTCCGCCGGCGCCTTGCAGTTGACTCCCATCCAGCACGCCAGCCTTGTGATTCAGGCCGGCGGCAAAGTGCTTTATATCGACCCGGCGGAAGGATCCTATGACGGCCTGCCCCAAGCGGACTACATCCTGATCACCGATATTCACGGCGACCACCTGGCGCCGCCGGTGATCAACAAGCTCAAAAAAGCGGACACTGTGATCGTCGCGCCGAAAGCCGTGGCCGCACAGGTGGCCGGCGCCAAGGTGCTGAGCAACGGCGAGAAGACTACGGCCGGGCCGTTCGGCATCGAAGCCATTGCCATGTACAACCTCAAGCGCGGGCCTTCGGCCGGACAGTTGTTTCACGACAAAGGCCGCGGCAACGGCTATATCGTCACCTACGGAGGCAAGCGGTTCTATTTCTCCGGCGACACCGAAGTCACCTCCGAGATGAAAGGCCTCAAGAATATTGACGTGGCTTTCGTGTGCATGAATCTGCCCTACACCATGACTCCGCAGGAGGCCGCCGAAGGCGTCCGCGCCTTTCATCCCGCGATTGTGTATCCGTACCACTACATGGGCTCGGACCTGAACGCGTTCGCCAAGGCGCTCGAAGGCAGCGGCATCGAGGTCCGGATTCGTAACTGGTATTGATATCATGGACGAACATGTGGCCTGAACTGGTGGCGGAGTTTATCGGGACAGCAGTCCTGATGATGTTCGGCAACGGCGTGGTGGCGATGGTGGTTCTGTTCGCCAGCGGCGTGCCCGGCGAGATCGTGCACGGCGGATGGACGAACATCAATTTCGGATGGGGCCTCGGCGTCACCATGGGCATCTACATCGCCGGCCGGATCTCCGGCGCCCATATTAATCCCGCGGTCACTCTCGCCGTGGCCGTCTTTCGCGATTTTCCCTGGCGCAAAGTGATTCCGTATTGGATCGCCCAGGTGCTCGGCGGATTTGTGGGCGCCGCCGTCGTGTACTGGGATTTCCGCCCTGCGTTTCATGCATTCGACCCCAACCTGGTGAAAACCGCGGGCATCTTCACTACCGCGCCCTATCAGGGACTGGTCTCCGCCGGACTGCTGGATCAGACCATCGGCACGGCGCTGCTGGTTCTGATGATTTTCGCGCTTATCGACGACCGCAATATGCCGCCGCAGGCAAACCTGACGCCGGTGTTGATCGGCGCGGTGGTGGTGGCGATTGGTATGTCGTTTGGTGGAATCAACGGTTACGCCATCAACCCGGCTCGTGATTTCGGCCCGCGCCTCTTCACCGTGGTGGCGGGATTCAGGAACAACGGCCTCACCGATGGCGCACCGGTCTTCTGGGTGCCGATTGTCGGCCCGCTCATCGGCGGCCTGATCGGTGCCGCCGTTTATGATCTCGGCGTCCGCCGCTTCCTGCCGCTGAAGAAGGCATAAACGCGGCGATATAATGGCCGCATGATCACAAAACTTGCGGCCGCCGGTGTGCTGACACTCGGCCTCGCCACGATCGGCTTCGGTCAGGAAGGTTCGGCGCCTCCGGCGGACTCGGCCAAGCCGACACCCCGGCTCGCCAACGGAAAAGTCGACTTCGGCGGCAAAGGTGTCTGGGCTCCCATTTGGGTCCTCGACTGGGCCGACAAAAAGTACGTCGAACATCCTGTCGACGTGCCGTTCACGGAACTCGGATTGAAGCTCTACCAGGAGCGCCGCGCCAACAACTCCAAAGACGACCCGGAAGGCTATTGCCTGCCCCCCGGAGTGCCGCGCTACACCGGAACGCCGTACCCGTTCCAGTTCCTGCAAATGCCGGATCGCGTGGTGATCCTGTATGAAGGCGCATCGCATATGTACCGGCAGATCTTCATGGATGGCCGCAAACACACCGCGCCGGATAAGATCAACCCCACTTGGCTGGGAGAATCGATCGGCTCGTGGGAAGGCAACGACACCCTGGTGGTGGACACGATCGGCTTCAACGGACGGACCTGGCTCGATTATGTCGGTCATCCCGCGAGCGAAGACCTCCACGTCGTAGAGAAATTCCGGCGTCCGAATTATCTGACCCTCGAGTACGAGGCCACCATCACGGATCCGCAGATGTACACCAAGGCGTGGACCACCAATTTCCGCGTGCCCTTCCGCCCCGGCTGGGACCTGTACGAGTACGTCTGCCTGGAAAACAACAAAGACCTGATGCATCTGGGCACGAAAGAACCAAAATAGCGTCGCGCTAGAGCTTGGCAAGCTCGCGGTACAGCCAGGCCCGCGCCACGCTCCAGTCGCGTTTCACGGTCGCGGTTGAGATGCCCAGCACTTCCGCCGTCTCTTCGACGCTCAGCCCGCCGAAGAACCGCAGTTCCACGATCCGGCTCTGTTGCAAATCCTGCACCGCCAGCCGCTGCAATGCTTCGTCTAACACCAGCAGTTCCTCGGAACGCTGCTGCGACACGACGAGCGCCGCGTCCAGCGGAACTTTGACGTCCCGGCCGCCGCGTTTATCCGCGCGGTGAGCGCGGGCGTGATCAACCAGAATGCGCCGCATGAGTTGCGCGGCCACGCCGATAAAATGCGCGCGGTTCTGCCATCGGTTTGATTTTTGATCAATCAGCTGAAGGTACGCCTCGTTGACCAGGGCCGTCGGCTGCAGTGTGTGGTCCGGGCGTTCGCCGCGCAGGTAATGGGCCGCCAGCCGCCGGAGTTCCCCGTAGACCAGCGGCACAAGCTGGTCGGCGGCCTTGGCGTCCCCCAGGGTCGCCGATGTCAGTAATGTTGTCGCCTCAGCCCGCGTTTCCATCGATTCGGGCGTCAGTGTAGCACAACCAGGCCCGTCCGGTGCTCCTGCAAAAAATTCGAATCTTGTGATCCCGATTCCCCGGCGTTTCCGCTTTACCGGGTGAAAGCAACGAAAAATTAAGGAAAAAACGATGACCACCAACCACGCCGCCCGCCCGCTCACGATCGCAACGCGTATTTACGACCCGGCCCTGGCCGCCGAGATCCAGGCCTGCCTCCCTGAGCTCCCCGTCCAGGTGGTGGCGGAGCCGGCGGAAAGCTGCGACTGGGAGCTCTGGCTCGAGCAAGTGGAAGCGGCCAAACCGGACGTCGTGCTGCTCGGCCTGGACGTCTTTCCCGGATCCCTGGAAGCAGCCATCGCGCGGATGGCGTCCTGGGCGCAAACCCCGGCCATCGTGGTGGCTGGCGCCGCTACCGACCCGCAGACCGTCCTGGGCGCGATTCGAGCCGGGGCCGCCGAGTACGTTTACCCGCCCGCCACGGTCCATCTCACCGAGGCGCTGCGGCGGCTGTCCGAGACCCGCGCGCAACAGGACGGACCGACGCGCCGCGGCAAGATCGCCGCCTTTGTTTCGGCCAAAGGCGGTTGCGGCGCCACCACCGTGGCCTGCCACGTGGCCGCCGGCCTCCATCAGCACACCGGACAAGCGACGTTACTAGCTGATTTCGACTTGGACAACGGCGTGGTCGGCTTCCTCACGAAAACCAGGTCCGGGTATACCGTGCAGGACGCGATCCGCAACTGCGCGCGCCTGGATGCCAGTTACTGGAAAGCGCTGGTTTCCGAGTATACGCCCGGCTTGGACGTGATCTGCTCGCCGGGCGACGCTTCGGATGCCCCTGACGACGCTGAAGCACCTCAGGCCGTCGTGGAATTTGCCCGTTCGCAATATGACTGGGTGGTCCTGGATCTCGGCCGCGGTCTGGCTCAGGCAACCCGAAAAATCCTGGAATCCATCGACGAGCTGTTCCTGGTCACCACCCTCGACGTGCCGGCGCTGTACCGCTGCCAGCACATGCTGCGCGCCCTCGAAGAGCGCGGATTCGGCCGCGAACGGGTTAAGATCGTCGTCAACCGGATCTCGCGCAGCGCCGAAGTGACCAGGGACGAGATGGCTCAGATTCTGGGCGTGCCGGTGAGCTTCGAACTGCCCGATGCCGGGGGCGCGCTGGCGGAAGCATACGTGGATGGGAAGCTGCTTGCTCCTTCCGCTGATCTGTCGAAGCGCTTGGGCCGGATGGCGCGCCGGATTGCCGGCATCCCCGACGCCGAACCCAGGCGCTTTTCGTTCTCCTGGCTCGCCAAGCCGTCCGAAAACCGCTTCAAGCAGGCCGCCCTGGCGGTCAGGAGCTAGGAGACACTCACCAGGAGCGGTCGAGGAGCAACAGGCAGTACAGCACAGGAAGGTAGACGACAGATCCAAGCAGCACGCCGCGAGCGCGCAGCCGGGTCCTTTCGCGGCTCACCCGCAAGATCGAGTACAGCAACCAGCAACCAAGCGCCAAGGCGCCGGCCGCATAGTAAAAACCGGAAACTCCGAGTCCGGCGGGTACGACGCTGGCGATCATCAGGGCAATACAGCTGATCAGCATCTGCCGAGCGGTGGACCGGCAATCGGGCTCGACCACGGGCAGCATCCGAATTCCGGCGCGCGCGTAATCTTCCCGGTACATCCAGGCGATGGCGTAGAAGTGCGGAAACTGCCAGAGAAAGAGGATGGCGAAGAGCATGGCCGCAGAAGCCGCGGCCGATCCTCCGGCCGCCGCAAAACCGATTACAGGCGGCATGGCGCCCGGGATTGCGCCGACCGCCGTCGATAGCCAGGAGCGGCGTTTGAGCGGCGTGTAGACAAACAGGTAAGTCGCCAGTGTCGCCAGGCCGAGCACAGCCGACGCGCGATTCACGCCCAAAATCAGTTCCCCGAATCCGGCCAGCGAGATCGCAACTCCAAACAATAGCGCCCGCGACGGCGTGACCGCCCCTGACGGGATCGGCCGCGCGGCGGTGCGCCGCATTTTTGCGTCATCTTCGCGTTCCCACCACTGGTTCAGCGCGGCGGTGCCGGAAGCCAACAGCGCGGTGCCGAGCAGCGTGTGAAAAAGACGCCACAGATCGAGTCGCGCCGCGAAATCGATAAACCCGCAGCCCGCCGGCGCCCCGAACACATAACCTATGGCGGTGCTCGCCACGATGAGCCACGTGATCCCGGGCTTGGTCAGCGCGACATAGGCGGACATCCAGCGCCTATTTCTTCTTCCGTTCGGCCGAGCGCTCGGCCGAACCGGTCGGGACCTGGGCTCCTGGTTGCCCCTGGTCAAACGTGGGCAGAGCTTCGTTGCCGAGGAATTTTCCGTCGCGATAGGTGTTCTGGCAAAGCGGGTGCGAAAACATGCTGGGCCCGTCGACCGACGGGAACGTGATGTCGTCGGCGTGCATACCGCCCGGCGGATTCATGCCGGCGGCGTTGCGAAGGCGCTTGGCCGTTTCATGATCGGCGCACGCCGTGTCGCCGCTCACGCCCAAGCCGCCGACGATCTTCCCGTTCTTATACAGAGGCAGCCCCCCGCCGAACGAGATCAGCCCGCCCTCGATTCGCGGATAGGTGTTTCCCGGTCCTTGCGAAGGCGGCACCAGGTCGCCCGCCACGAAAGGATTCGAAGCGCCGATGCCCCACAACGAATGCCCCGGCTGCGTCAGTGTATATAACCGGGCGGTGGAGAGAGGGGTGTCATCGAGACTGAACGCGTTCGCCGTATAAGCTTTCGCTTTGGCGATCGCGAGGCTGCCCGGCCAGACTTGCGCCGGGTCGGCCGTGGACACCGCGACGGCACAGACCTGACCTTCGCGATTGACCACGGCCGCCCATTCGCGGCGTCCGTGAAACAGGCCGCCTTCGTCGCCGCCCGAATCGGGCGCCTTGGCCAACATCGATTTCAATTGTTCAACGCCGGGCAATGCCGAGCAATCCGCGGCTCCCCAAACGGGGAGCGCGGCAAAAATTACGGTAGCAATCAGATTTCTCATAATCTTTCCCTGGGCCGGCTGGAAGCCTGCCGCACTAGCGCAACTGCTGCAAATACGCAACGAGGTCTCTCGCCTGCTGGCCGGTAAATTCATTCACGTCGGGCATCACGGCCTGGGGCTTGAGCGATTGTGCGTGCGTGACCCACGCCTCCAGGTTCCCGGCGGTATTGGGCAGCATGTTGGACGCGATACCCAAGCGGCCGGCGATGTGAGTCAGGTCAGGCCCGACGGTAGCGGCTGCCGGAGTGCCGCGAATCGTGTGACACAGCACGCAGGCCTTGGACAGGAACAGCTGTTCGCCGCGCCGCTGCTGCTCGGTGGCCGGCGCCTCCGCGGGAGCGATCTGGCGAGCCATCCACGCGTCGTATTGCGCCGGTAAATCGGCGACGACCAACAGAATCATATGGGCGTGCTGCGCCCCGCAGTATTCCGCACACTGCCCGCGATAGACACCGGGCTGGTTCGCCTGGATCCGGATGCGATTCGTCTGTCCCGGGACCAGATCCACCTTTCCGTGAATGCGCGGGACGAAAAAAGAATGAATCACGTCATCCGACGTCAGATCGATATCAACGGGCCGGCCCACGGGAATGTGGATTTCGTTAGCGGTGGTAACCTGCTGATCGAGCTGCCCTTTGATGTAGTTCACCTGCCACCACCACCGATGCCCGGTCACTCGAATATCGGCGGGAACTGTCTCGTGCGGTCCTTCGAGCGGAAACTCCGCCATGGCATCGAGCCCGACGACAAATACCGCGGCCAGAATGACAAACGGAATGGCAAAGCCTCCGATCAGGATCCAGGGCTGGCCGCCGCCCACATCTACGGGTGCATGCTCTTCGAGCGTGCCGCGGCGGCGGAACGCCGCCCAGCCCAGCAACACCCACATGATCGCCGCAACCACGATGAAGAGAATGAATACGAACCAGCCGAGGTTTGCGAGATTGTCCGCGGCCGGCCCTCCGGGAGCGAACATCGATTGCGGGTGGCCGCACCCGGTCAGCAGTGCGAACGAGAGCGCGGCGGTGACACTGGCAGCGCGCATGATTTACTCCGGCGCCTCCGGCTCATTCGGCGTGCGCATCGACTTGATGTAAGCGACCAGTTGCCAGATTTCTTCCTGCGGAATCTGCGTGCCCCACGCAGGCATTCCGTGGGCACGGCCTTCCGCGATGGAGTCGAAGATGTGCGCGTCGGAGCTGCCATAGATCCATACCGGATCGCGCAGGCTCGGCCCCATGCCGCCGCCCGCGTGGCCTCCGTGACAACCCGAGCAATTGTATTGAACGAAGAGTTGCCGGCCTTCCCGCAGGGCCACCGGATTCTGGCCGTAAGGATTCGTCCTTCCAGGCCCCTGCGTCGCCGGGCCGGGAATAGGGCCAACCGGCACTTCCACGGCCGGAGAAGCTCCGGCCGCCGCCACTTCCGACGGCTCTGTTTGACAGCCGCACAGCGCGGCAGCCGCCAAGATCATGATTGCGAGAGGAATTCGTCTCTCCATATGGTTCACCTGTTCGCCGGCGCCTCCGGAACACCAAACTGATCAAGAAGACGGCGGATTTCATCGCGGCGCCCGCGGATCATGCTGTTCAGCGCCGCTTTCAGATTCGTATCGCCGGGCCGCACTCCCATCGAGATATTGAACGCAAATGGAGTGTCGCCTTCGGCTTGGGGCGACACCGGAGTTAATGCAAGCGGCGCACTCGCGGTTCGGGCGTACGAGCCCGCAATCGGACCCCACACAATCGCCACGTCGATATCGCCCTTCTCCACGGCATCGAGCAGACTGGCGGGCCGGTGCGCGCCCAAAAAATTCCGGTTGAGCCGGAACCACGAAATGTTGCTGACAATCCCGCGGTGCGCCAGCGCCTGGGCCGGCGGCACATCGCCATCCCCTTCTGCGACAATCTGCAGACCGATTCGCAATGTCTTTAGCCGCTTATCGTCGAACGAGCGGATGTTCAAATGCTTCGAGCGGAGAGACGCAAACACGTAAGTGGATCGGTAATACGGTTGGGTGGTCAGGGCCGCCGGAAAGTCCGTCGGCACGCCCATGACCATGTCGCAGGCGCCTTGCTGGAGAGCTTTGAAAAACGGTCCGCGCTGAGGGATCCAAACATACTTCACGGTTCGGCCCAGGTCGCGCGCGGTCATCGCGGCCAGTTGATTCTCGAATCCCTGCTGCTGCCGATTCGAATAGGGGAGATTGTCGGGATCGGAGCAGACATGCAAGTCGGCCGCCGTTGCCAGACCCAGGCAGGTGCACACCGCGACTATCGTGCTACATACCGAAGACATACAAGGTTCCGCCCGGCGCCGTATAATTCTTGATCTGTTTCATGGCGCCCACCACACCGAGCGCCGCGTAATCGTCATCGGCCGAGATATCGGGAAACGCAACCGCCCCCATCCACCCGCCGACGCCGGAGTAGACGGCCACATATTGCTTGCCATCGGGGCCGATGTAAGTCATCGGATTGCCGACGATACCGGACGACGTTTTGTACTGCCAGAGGACATTGCCCTTGCGCGCGTCCACGGCCCGGAAATATCCATCCATGGTCCCGTAGAAAACCACGTCTCCGGCCGTGCTCAGAACGCCGCTATAAACCGGCAGCACCGGTTCCTTGATGCTCCATACCGGCTTCGAATTTTTGACATCCCAGGCGATGAACTCACCTTGAAAACCGCCGGGGCCCGGCTTCATCTTGACGCTCGCGCCCAGGTATGGTGTTCCCGCGATGTAGCCGGCTTTCACGCCGCCGTAACTCATGCAGGTGTTGTGCGCGGGAATATAGAGGAGGCCGGTGCGCGGGGAAAATGAGGACGGCACGAACTCTTTGCCGCCCGTAGAGGAGGGACAAATGTCCTCGGTTGTTTTTCCCTGGTGGGTTTGTTTGGAAGGGTCCTCCATGGGAAGACCCGTCTTCAGATCATAGCCGCTCGCCCAATTGGTGGACGCTTCGAATTTTTGAGCCGATAGAAGCTCACCCGTCTCGCGATCCAGCACCAGCATGAAACCGTTCCGAGACGGGTGCAGCAGAAGCTTCCGCATGCGGCCTCCCCAATCCATGTCGACGGCGATGTTCTCCATGATTTCGTCGTAATCCCGCGAATCATGGGGATTAATCTGAAAGGCCCACTTGGCCTGGCCGGTGTCCGGATTGCGCGCGAAAATCGTGCACGACCATTTGTTATCTCCGGGACGCTGATCCGCGTTCCAAACGCCGGGGTTGCCGGTGCCGTAGAAGATCAGGTTCAGCTCGGGATCGTACGAGATCCATCCCCATTGCGTGCCGCCGCCGAGTTTCCACTGGTCGGTGGTCCAGGTAGTCACACCGAGATCCTTGCCGCGATCCTTGTTGTAGAAAGGCTTGAAGTCAGGGCCGATCAGCGCTTCGTTATCAGGGCCGCTGGAATACGCGCGCCACGCTTCTTTGCCGGTTTTGAGATCGAGCGCGATCACCTTGCCGCGAACACCAAGTTCGCCGCCGCTGTCGCCCACGATCACGTGATTCTTCACGATCAGCGGCGCGGAGGTAACGGTCTCGCCGATGTTCATATCGCCCACGGTCGCGCGCCAGACTTCCTTTCCCGTGTTGGCATCGACCGCGACAGTGTGATCATCGAGCGTGTTGTAGATGATTTTTCCGTCGGCGTAGCTGGCGCCGCGGTTCACCACGTCGCAGCAGGCGATGCCCACCGCGCGCGAATCAGGGTAAGGATGGTAGACCCACTTCAGCGGACCCTTCGGATTTTTCAGATCGATCGCGATCAGGTTATTCGGGAAGGGCGTAACCACATACATCGTGTTGTTGACTACCAGCGGGCCGCCTTCGTGGCCGTGGGGAATGCCGGTGGTCATCGATGCGACCACCTTGAGGTTGCCGACATTAGCGGTATTGATCTTGTCCAGCGTGCTGAAGCGGGTATTCGCATAATCGCCAGACGGCATTTCCCAGTCGCCGTTCGGCAGAGGGCTGGCCATGCGGACGCCGGGCGCGATGGCCGGCACGTTAGTCGCAGTTTGTGCGTTCACGACTTGCGGTTGGCGGCCGCATCCCACGCTGAGAAAAACCGCCGCCGCCCAACTCATGGCGAAAGAGACGTGAATTCCAGGTTTCATTGCGCTCCTCATCGAAGCTGGTACAGGTAGGCGACGACATCGCGCGCCTGCTGATCGGTCAACCCCAGGTCGGGCATGGCGGTATCGGGCTCCACCGATTGCGGATTCCGGATCCACCGCACGAGGTTGTCGGGATTGTTCGGCAACTGGCCCGCAATAAAAGTCCGGCGGCCGAAAAACATCAGCGGCGGCCCCACCACGCCTTTGGCGTCGCTCACGCCGGGAATCGTGTGGCACGATCCGCAGTGCTTATCGAGGATGACGCTGTGGCCTCGCTGGGCCACTCCGCCGGTTGCGATTCGGTAGCGGACGCCGGGATCGCGGTCGCCGGTACATCCCGCAATCATCGCCCACGCAATCAGAACCGCGGCAGAGAATCCGAATTTCAGCGAGCCTTCATGCATATATCGAGAAAGATCAAAGGGAGACCGGCCCAGATGATCCCAATCACGAAGGCCGCGCTTACGAAGATGCCTCCCAAGGCCATGAACTGCTCCCGGCCGAACCCTTCGGCGTGCACCAGGTCATGGTGCTCGGCCACTTGAATCCAGTTGCGAAACGACGTAATACCGCCGACGGCGGCGATCACAAGAAAGACGATCGTGATGCCCGCCAGTAACCAGCGCACGCCCAGCGGCGATAGCGACCAGATGTTCCCAACCCCGTTCCGGCATGCTTCCGACGAGATGACTTCGCAAATGACACCATGGAGGGCCCATGCCACGGCGGCTGCGATGGTTCCGAACCACAAGCTTCGCGGCCTGATGCGGCTCGGAGGATCAGAAGCGACTTGTGCAGGCATAGGTCACCGGATGTTCGGTCCGATATACAGAAAAATGATGATCCAAAACCATACGAAATCGACAAAGTGCCAATACAACGCCGTGTTGTGATACGGCCGGTGCGGCGGATGATTGACCGGCTCGTATTGCGGAAGAGCCAGGGCATAACAGAGCATCAACAAGCCGAGAATCAGGTGCGCGGCGTGAAACGTGGTGATGGTGTAAAAAATAGAACCGTATACGTTCGTTCGGGGCGTGAGCGTTTTGAGGTGATCCATGTACTCGAACGCCTGCATCACCAGAAAGATTACGCCGAGCAGAATGGTCAACCCCAAGCCGGTGCGCGCCCTGCTGTAGCGCGCCGCTTTCACCTGCCGCTCGCCCCAATGCAGAACCGCGCTGCTGATCCATAGGACGACCAGCATGGGAATGGCGAGCCGCAGCTTCGGCGGCTCCTCACCGAGCCAACGCCAGCCTCCCTGGGCCAAATAAAAATAGGAAAAAAACAGAAGGATGAAGAGCGCGGCCTCTGTGAGAATGAACAGCCACATGCCGGCCGTGCCGCGCCGCTCATCGAGAGTCGTCACCAAAGGCGGATGACTGGCCACTTCCGGCGGCAGTCGATCGAGTGCGATGGTGCTCATGCGGGCCTCTTCATCGGTCTGGGCCATAGCCAGACCGCGTTAAACACCAGCATCGCGATTACGCCGGCCAGTGCGAGCCATAGCCATTTAATAATCAGCGCTACAAAAAATAGCGTCATTCCGAGGTTGAACAGGAAAGGCCACAGAGAGTCGGCGGGCATATACGCCAGCGCGGCCGGCTTGGCATCCAACGGGGTGCTCGAGAGTGTCAGGCGGCTTTGATCGAGAACCCGCGCGTCGTTTGGGTCCTTTTCTTCCTCGTAGTTGTCCCACAGCGGGTGGCGGGAGACTACAGTGGGAATGTGAACCGACCCGTAAACAGCCGGTGGTGATTCCGTCGACCATTCGAGAGTATCGGCATTCCACGGATTCTTGCCGGCAACCCGGCCGCCGGTCAGGCTGGAAAAGAAATTGATAACGCTGAGGAGAATGCCGAACGCTAGAACGAATGCTCCGATGGTGGCCAGCTCGTTCATCGAATCCCAACCAAGGCCGCTTGAAAATGTATATATGCGGCGCGTCATTCCCTCGATGCCCAGCACGTGCATCGGAAAGAAAGTCAGGTTCATGCCAATGAAGGAAACCCAGAAGCTCCAGGTGCCGAGGCGTTCATCCATCAAGCGTCCGGTGATCTTCGGCAGCCAGTAATAAAAGCCGGCGATTACCGGGAACACGTTGGCACCCACCAGCACGTAATGAAGATGTGACACGACAAAGTACGTATCGTGAACCTGCCAGTCAACCGGAATCACCGCGGTGACGATTCCGTTTAAGCCGCCGATCACCAACAGGGCGATGAATCCCATCGCGAATTTGAACGAAGCCGTGGGCACGACGCGGCCGGTCCAGACCGTCGCCAGCCATGCAAAGACTTGCACCGCACTGAAAATCGAGATCGTCATGCTGGCCGCGCTGAAGAAACTCATTCCCATTTGCGACATACCGACAGCGAACATATGGTGCACCCACACACCGAAGCCCACTAAGCCGGTCAAAACCGTCGACAGCGCGACATATGGATACCCGACGATCGGCCGCCGCGAAAACACCGGCAGCAACATCGAGACCATGCCGGTGGCCGGAAGGAAGATGACGTAGACCCAGGGATGGCCGAAGATCCAGAACAGCTGCTGCCACAGCAACGGTGCGCCGCCGTGCGCGACATCGAAGAAGTGAAATCCCCATTGCCGTTGCACCTCGAGAAACACGCAGCCCACGGTCAATGACGGGAGCGCCAGCACGATCGCGCAAGAGATCGTCAACGTGCTGTAGAGGAACAGCGGCATTTTGCTGATCGTCATTCCCGGCGCGCGCAGCCGGAAAATCGTGACGATGAAATTAATCGCGCCGCCCTCGGTCGAGATGGTCAGGAAGAGCAATGAGAGCGCGTAGAAATCCATTCCCAGGCCGGGCGAATAAGTGCTGTCGGTAAAAGGAACATATGCGAACCATCCGCCGTGCGGGGACTGGCCGATCAACGCGCTTCCATATAACAGCAGCCCGGAAAATAGATAGGACCAGTAAGTGAACGCATTGAGGCGCGGGAAGGCCATATCGCGAGCCCCGATTAGCAGCGGCACAAAGTACACCGCGAAGCCGGAGAGAATCGGCGAAGCGTACCAGAAGATCATGGTGACGGCGTGCATCGTAAAAATCTGGTTGTACGCTTCGGGCGTGAGCAGGGTGGCATTCGCTCGCGCCAATTGCAGCCGCATCACCAACGCCTCGAGCCCACCGACGATCAGGAACGCCATGGCGGTGACCAGGTAGCGTTTTCCGATTTGCTTGTGGTCGACCGTGGAGAACCAGCCGTAGAGCGTGTGCGGCGTCTCCCAAAGCTGCGTCAGCCGTTCCTCCACCGCCATCGCCATGATTCCGGATGTTACAGGTATCGGGTGATTTGTTTCTGTCGAAGAACAGACTGTAACGGGCTGGACGGACCGGGAGACGTCACGGATACCACTTAGAACCCGATTTTTGCGTAAGCGCCTTCGCGGACGCTACGAAGATTTCCGTATAGGGATGCAGGCTGCATGTGTATGGGATATATCACCGGGCGCGTATCCAGTGCTACACTACTGGCATTCGGACGGGGAAATTCCACGATGCCCAACCCTTCAAAAAGCTCCAGTCTGGCCGGGGAAGCTTATGTGGTGGTGAGAGAGCGGATCCTGCGCGGCGAACTCAGCATTGGCCAGGTAATCTCGCGGCGGAAGCTGGCGGCGGAACTCGGAATGAGCTTCCTGCCGATGTCGGAAGCGTTGCTGCGGCTGGAGCACGAAGGCCTGGTCGAAAGCCGTCCACGGGCCGGCACGCGGGTGCGGATCCCGACGCGCGAAGACGTGCGCGGAAACTACCTGGTGCGCGAAGCGCTGGAGATGCAGGCGGCGCGTCTGTTCGCGGAAACGGCCAGCCGGGAGGAAGCGAGCGACTTGCTGAAGCTGGCCGGGCGCGTCGATGCGCTGTCGCAGCGCGCCGGCGGGAACCGGTTTGTGTACCTGCGGCTGCATGAGAAATTACACCGGCGGATCGCGGAATGCGGGCGCTGCCCTGCCCTTTGCGAAGCGATCGACCGTACGTGCGCGCTCTCGTCGACCTGGCTCTGCTCCAGCCCGATGCCGCCGGCCGATGGCGCGCCGCATCGGCACCATCAGGAACTGCTGGAGGCGCTCGGCCAGCGCCAACCGGAAGCGGCCGCGGAAGCGATGCGACAGCATATCCAGCGCAGCATGCACAACACGCTGGAGCGGCTCGAGCCCTATTTCCGAATGAGCAAGAAATTCCCAGAGAGCTACGCGCGCAGCAGCCGTAAACAACCGGCACTCGAGTGGCTGGATGAGAGCGACGGCGTGAGCGCTTCGCTGTAGTGTTGCGGCTTACTCGGTCTTAGCCGTTGTTTCCGGCGCCGCCGCGGGTTCGAGGAGAATGCGCGCGCCGTCGGGCACGCCGTGAATCGTAGTGCCCTTCGGGAGTTCCAGCGGAGCGCGCAAGATATACGGGTGCGCGAACTGCGGCTTATACTCCTCCATCCAGAGCAGCGGCAGGACCGACCCGTCGGGAAGCTCGGCGGTCACCTGGAAAACCGATTTATCGGGCACCTGGTCGGGCACCAGGCCGCCGAGGATCAAGGGACGAGCGAGCTGGACTTCGCCGCTCACGGCGATCTCGCCTTTGTGATGTTCGATGGCGGGCTTGTCGGGAAATTTCGGCGCAGGGGGCAGATCTTTATCTTCGCCTTCGGGAACCCCGCCATCGACCCAGCTTGTGATTACTTCGAGCTGCTCGGGCGTAAGCGCCTGATCGTTTTTGAAATCACCGAAGCCTTTGACGGCACCCCAGGGGGGCATGCGCCGCGCCAGCACTTCTTCCTTGATGGCGACCGCCCAGGGCCGTGCATCGGAGTAAGTCATGAGCGAAAAAGCCGGTCCATCCGGGTGATGGCAGGAGTTGCAGCGGTCGTTCAGGATGCGCACGATTTCGCGATCAAAGGTGATTGGCGTGGTAATGATGTCGTGCGCCGGAGCGGCGGCCGCACAGATGGCGAGGATGAGAAGAACCCGTTTCATAGCTGTTCTTCTCTTAGCATCATATCAATTCCGCGCGACGGCTACGGCAGTAACCGGCTTCAGCTCGACACGGTAGGCCTGATACCATTCCTTGCCGAGGTTCTCGACCGAGTGCAGGGGCTGGCTGTTGGCGTCGTAGGTGACTTGCAGCTCTTTGAGCTCGGCGCGGGGCGTCTTCTTGCCGTCGGGGGAAAGCCGCTGCGAGGGCGGCAAGTGAAAATAAACGACTACCGCCGGCCAGGTGTGGGTGTGCCAGGGTTCTTTTTCGCCGGGCGGAACGCGCACGCTGAGGACGCGGACATAGTCGTTTTCGAGCGCCACGGTCATATTGGGGTCGTGGATTTTGACGGCATCGGTGGCGGGCAGGTCGACAGGGGTCGCGGGGCGGCAATCCGTCTTTTTGAGCTCAATCAAGAGATTGTGGCGGTCGCGATCGCTGCTGTCGAAACCCTTGCTGGGGCCGCCCTTGGACCAGCGGATGGTCACGGTCTTCCAGGGCTCGTTTTTGGGAGAGGTCTGCTCGAAGAACACGCTCGGCCAGAAGTGTGTGTGCGGCACTTCGCGGCTATGGAGCGGGACGGTGGCTTCCAGCACGCGCACCGTGTCGTTTTCCAGGATGACCTTATGATTCTGCGGCGCGGCAATGACGGCGTCGGTCGCGTCCGGCGTCATCTGACTGCACCCGGCGGCGTGCAGGCCGGCGGGAAGAAGCAGGGCGCATGCCGCGGCCATTCCGAGCACGCGAACTTTCAAGGTAATCATGGCCATTGATCTTATCACTGAGCGCCGGCAGTGTCCCACACCGGAGTCATTTGATATATTCGTCAGGAATCCCGAGTGGGAGGGGACATGACGCTTCGACACTACGCAGCACTCGGCCTGGCGCTGGGCGGGCTGCTGAGGCCGGCTTTGGCGGCCGACAGAAAGAGCAACATGGAGCTGGTCGGCTATAACGACCTGCAGGCGCGGAGCGCGTATCAGCCGGTGATCCAGAAGCAAGGCAACCGGTGGATTGCGTACGTGGGTCATCACGCCGGCGTGCAGCCGAATCCGCTCACGGGGAAAGACGAGCCGAACGGGACTTCGGTGCTGGATGTGACCGACGCCAAGCATCCGAAATACATCGCGCACATTCCGGGAGAAGGCGGGGGCGGCGGAGAAGCCGGCGGAGCACAGATGGTGCGCGCGTGCAGCGGCGCGGATTTGCCGCACGCCGACAAAAGCAAGTTTTACATCCTGCGCAGCTTCGGCAGCTCGGCGCATGAGATCTGGGATGTGACGGATCCGGCGAAGCCGTCGCGGCTGACGGTGGTAGTGAGCGGGCTGCGCGACACGCATAAAAGCTGGTGGGAATGCGACACCGGCATCGCATACCTGGTTTCGGGCGCGCCGAACTGGCGCGCGAAACGCATGGCGCAGATTTACGATCTGAGCGACCCGGCACACCCGGTGTTCATCCGCAATTTCGGCCTGCCGGGCCAACAGCCAGGCGCGCGCGGGCAGACGCCGGAAGACATGCACGGGCCGATGTCCACCGGGCCGAAAGGCAACCGGGTCTACTTCGCGTACGGCAATTCGCGCGATGGAGTGCTGGAGATTGTCGATCGCGAAAAGCTGTTGAAAGGCCCGGCCGAGCCGACGGACGAAAACCTCAAATACCCGGTGGTGGCGCGAGTGGACTACCCGGACGACGTAGGCGCGCACACCGCGTTCCCCATGATGAAGGTTCCGATGACCGAATTCACCAAGCAGAGCAAAGGCGAACAGAAAGACTTCGTGGCGCTGGTGGGCGAAACGGTGGCCAACGAATGCCAGGAGTACCGGCAGATGGTGCGGTTCGTCGATATCACGCAGGAGTCGAAGTCGGTGGGAGTTTCCACGTGGACGGTGCCGGAAGCGAGCGGGAATTTCTGCAGCGCCGGGGGGCGCTTCGGCGCGCATTCGTCGAACGAGAATATGACGCCGATCTACTACAACCGCATCCTGTTTCTGGCGTTTTTCAACGCCGGCGTACGCGCGCTGGACGTGCGGAATCCGATGCAGCCCAAGGAAATCGGTTATTACATTCCGGCGATCACGGATAAAACGGACAAGCGGTGCGTGGGCAAGGGCGCCGAACAACATTGCAAGATCGCAATCCAGACCAACAACGTGGAGGTCGACGACCGAGGCTATATCTATGCCGTCGACCGCGCCAATACCGGCATGCACATTCTGGCGCTGACCGGCCCGGCGCGGCAAATCGCCGATTTCAGCCAGGCCGCCAAGTAACGGCCCGAAAGGTTCTGACACCATGCGGAAAATCATCAGCGGAATCACACTATTCGCGGCCGGCCTGATCGCCGGCATTCTCATGATGCAACCGAGCGCCGCGCAACCGGGCCCGAGCCTGGGGCTGCGGCTGAATCATGTGGGCGTCTTCGCGAAGGACTACGACGAATCGATGCGCTTCTACACGCAGACCATGGGGTTCAAGGAAGCGTTCACGATTCGCGATAAAGAAGGCAAGCCGACGCTCTCGTATCTGCAGATCACGCGCGACACCTTTCTGGAAGTGGCGCCGGCGACGGGCGACCGTACGCCGGGACTGAGTCACGTCGGAATCTGGCCGGAGAACATGAGCGCGACGATCGCGGGGCTGCGCCAGCGCGGGGTCATGGTCAACGACCCGCGGACGGGATCGACCGGAACCAGCATTTCCAACGTGACCGATCCGAACGGGGTGCGGCTGGAGCTAGTCGATTTTCTCGCAGGCTCGCTGCCGCGGAAGGCGATGGAGAACTGGAAGTAAGGTTTTCGCCCTTTTTCGCATCGATCGAAGCGGTTTGGCAAGAAGGTTTGTTGCAAGGGAAGCGGTTGGGGTAACCGTCCGCATCGATCGATGCGAACTCTTTCGCTCCTTGCGGTGCGTGACCCCGGAGAGGCGCCGGCGGCGCGTCTCCGGGAAACGATGAACGCGTTACTTCGAAGCGATGGTGGGGTTGACCCAGCCGTTCTTCATAACGCCGTGCGACGGACGGAAGCTGAGATAGTCCACATGATCGGGAATATCGGCCCAGCCATGGATTACGCCCGGCGGAACGATCAGCACGTCACCGACCTTCAACTCGACTTTGCGTGAGCCAACGGCCAAACCGCCGCAGCCCGGACCGTTCGGTCCTCCATCGGGATTGGCCGTGCTGTGGCGGCCATTGACGACATGGCCATCAATGAACGCCGTGCCGCCGCCGGAGATGACGTAATAGCCTTCAGTCTGATTGTCATGCGTAATGGCGCCCGGAATCGCATCCGGCGGCGGACTTGCCATTTGCTCACCGCACGGGATGGTTTGGGCCGCGGCCTTGCGCTCCCCGGCCGCTGGCGGGGGCGGCGGGTTCCGCGTGGAGGCACGATGAATGATCCCCAACTCCATGCTCCAGCCATCGCCGATATCGACCACTTTGGCATTCTCGTCACGGACCCGCTGGGATTGTTCGGTGGCGCTGATCCTGTCGATCTCAGCCTTGGTGATGACGGTAGCGGTGGTCGGGTTTCCCGGCCGGGGCTGGGCGTGGGCCGCCACGGGAATGAGAACCGACACCGTAAGCAAAACGTTGCGTGCAGGGCTATTCATATCGTTCCTCCTGAATTTTTATACCCGATCGCCGACCGCCGGTCCACATTGCGCGGGAACTTCTTCGGCGCGGTGACAGGTGTCCAGCCATTACTTCGGGGGCACTGTCGGCGCGAGCGGCGGTTGCGGGCCCACGACGGCTTCGAGCGCTTCGAACGCCATTTCCTCGTCCTTGCTGCCGCCGCCGATGCCTATGGTACCGATCATCTGGCCGCCGGCGACGATGGGCAGGCCGCCCGGGGTCGTGAAGACACCGATGGCGTGCCACTTGATTTGCTGGGGCATGTTGTTGGCAATCATGTTGGCGCGCAGGTGAGTGGAGTCGCGGGTCACCAGGACGCTCTGCGCCTTGAGGAGCGCGGTTTCGATGTTGATCGGCACTTGTCCATCCATGCGGTGCGACGCCACGATCTGGCCGGTGGGGCTCAGAATGAAAATCGTGATCGGCATGTTCGCCTTGGTAGCGAGATCGATGCACTTATCGATGATCTTGCGCGCGGTGTCGGCGTTGATCTCGTTCTTGATTAACGTCTTCTTCGCCGCGGCATCGGAAAGGACGAACTTGCTGATGTCCTGCGCGGAGGCCGAGCCGGCCGCGATGGTCAGGGCGGCGGCCCCCAGTAACTTGCCGAATGTTGTTTTCACGTTTACTCTTCTCCCTCGGAATATGCAGTCTGAACCAGGATGAGGCCCAGTTGGCATTTCAGTTTATCCCACCTCAACTGTCCAGAGGAAAGACTGCAAGCCGTCGGCGTAATCGAGGCGGGCCTTTAGCGAAGTTCTGTCCAAAGGCCGGTTGTCTTTCAGTTTGGGCGGTCGAGCATCCCTATCCAGCTATGACGCGATCTGCGCGACCGGAACGACTCTGCCGGCGTCATGGCTGAGCCGGCACAGCGCCGCAATCGAACGTGCCCGCGGCCTTGCCGTCGTTCAGCGCGAAGGTACCCGATTTGTTGTCGGCCGCGACGGTGACGGTTCCGAGGCCGATGTAGCTGTCTTCGAGCGCAGTCTTCCCGAGATATAGTGCGATGATCTCGTTGACGTACTTGCCGGGGCCGGTGAACCTGGCTCTGTTCGCGTGCAGTTGATCGGCCATGAAGGCGCCGGGGCCGATGGTGAGCGCGACCGCCGGCATCGTCGCGTTCGGACCGATGTTCACGCCGAGCGTGCCGTCGTCCTTCAACAGGCACCGGCCGCCCGTCACCGAGAGAACCTTGGGCTTCTGAATCGTGGCGGTCGGCTGCGCGGCCCATGCGAGCGCGGTGGCGACGGCCGTAAGGAGCGCATAGCGGAGCATAACCGTTATTGTAATCGTGGCGGTCGATTCAGGGCTGGAAGGGCTGCCGATGAAGCCAGTTCAGGATTATGTGGGGTTGGCGTTGGTCGCCTCGCCGCGACCGCCGAACTAACCTACCTTTGCCGATACCGTCTTCTCACCCTCAGCCTTGCCGGCGTTCGGCAGCTTGAAGTGCCCCACGACGCCGATTCCGACCAGCATCGCAGCGCTCCCATAATAGAGGTTCGGAATCCCAATCTTTTCCGCCACCGGACCCGCCACGAACATCGAGATCACCTGCGACCCCGCCACCAGCGACATCAGGCAGCTCATCACTCGTCCCAAGAGTTCGTGCGGGGTCTCGTGCTGGATCAGCGTTGTTGCGGTGATAAAAATCGCGGACGCGCACAGGCCGAGCCCGAGCATTCCGGCCGCTGTCGATCCCATTGTGCCGAACGCCGCCGTGATCAACACCGCAATCCCCATTCCGCCCAAGCCATACACCACCAGGTTCTGCTGCGGGATGTGCCGTGCAAACCGCGTGAGGAACTGCGTTCCGACAATCATGCCGATGCCGATCAGGGTATTCAGCACACCGAAGGCCGCGGACGTCGAGTGCAGCACGTCGCGCACGTAGATCGAGAGCAGCGCGCCGAAGCAGCGCATCGCGAACATCCCTGCCGTCATCGCGACAATCACAAACGAAATCGTCGAGTGCTTGAAGATGAAGCCGAATCCCTGCCGCATCGAATCGAGCACCGCGCCCGATTGCGTGCGCACCGCCTGTCGCTCGATGGTCAGCGTCATCACCAACGCCGCCGAAAAAAAGAAACTGAAGCTGTCGTAGAGGAAGCAGGCGTTCGCGCCGGCAAGCTCCACCAGTTCTCCGGCGACGCTCGGGGCCACGATCATCGACCCCTGCTGTGCCTGCGACATCAATCCGTTTACGGCCATCAGCCCCGCGATAGGAACCAGAGTGCGCACCGCCACCGATTGGGCTGGAACGAAGAAGGCGGACACCGCGCTCATTGTGAACAGGATGGCATAGATCACGTAGAGGTCGTGCACGAACACCAGCCCCAGCACCAGCACGCCGCGGATCAGGTCGCTTGCGACCATCGTCCGCTTCAGGTGCCACCGGTCGACGAAGACGCCGGCCAGCGGGCTGACGATTGCCAGCGGCGCCATAAACGCTACCAGCACCATCGCCACCTGCGTCGCCGTGCCGTGCAGCTGGAACGTCACCACCGCGATGATCGCGAACACCGCCAGGAAGTCCCCAAACACGCTGACAATCTGCGCGATCCAGAGGCGCCGCACCGGCCGGAGCCGCAACACGGCGCTAAAAGATAAAGGTGTCCCTGGTGTAGACATACGCGTGAGAACCCCTTTTTCTCTACGCTAACTGAATTCGGGGGAGAAATCGAGTGTTCCGACCGGCCCAAAGCGATTTCCATCTGCACGTTGGGCGGGTAAAGGCACAACAGACTCCACTCCGGCCGGCTGGAATCGGATGTAGCGGCGGCGGGAGCCGGCAGCATCGGCGGTGATAGCGTATGCTGTGTTCGCTGTGATCCTGACGCCCAAGCCATACGTGGTAGCGCCCAACCACATGACATAAGCCATACCAGTTCCTGCGGCGTTCACTTTGGCGACGAATGCACCGGCACCGTTGGGCTGCAAAACTCCCGGTGTGGGCCGATCAGATCGTCTTGCGATAAAATCATCAAGATTCGTAGGCTCGTGGAGGTTCGGTCTGTAATGATCGGTGGGTCCAAAATCTCGAGATCCATCTGCGGGCGTGCAGGCGGGAGATTGCGCGATTAAAGGGTTCATGGAAGGAAATTTCGCCGAGAGGTCCAGCCGATGAAAAAGACTGCCATATGGTGCATCCTCCTGGCATTGGGGCAGATCAACAGCACGTCGCGTGCTCAGTCGCAGGAAGATGTCGCGAAGCAGCTTGCTGGTATGTGGCGGCTGGTTTCAAACCCGCAGCGCCTTGTTGACGGAACGACGCGGGAGGGAGAAAACAGCGCCGGGTATGCCTTCTTTGACTCCAAACTGAGCCACATGTGCTTCCTCAGCATGAATCCCAACCGGCCGCAATGGAAGTCGGCAACCACGCCGACGCCGGAAGAAGGTCTGTCGGCGATCAAAGGCTTCGGCGCTTACTGTGCCACAATCGAGGTCCACGCGAAGGAAGGCTTTATGATCCGGCATTACGAGATCAATCAAACACCCAACGCAGTTGGGAGAGCGACCAAGAGATGGTATACCTTCCAAGGTCCGGACCACATGTCCTTGCGGGTTGATGCCTCGGAGCTCAACCGGCCCGTCGTCGAGAACACGTTTGTCTGGGAGCGAGTGAAGTAGCCGTGCCGGGGGATTGCCCCGGATCGGCAGGCGCGCGCGGAATGGCACGCGCTGAGAATCCGAAGTGAACGCCCGTAAGCCAGTCGACTCGCAGCGCCGATCGCACCGTCTTGCGATAAAATCATCAAGATTCGTACGTACGTGGAGGTTGGGTCTGTGACGATCGGTGGGTTCCAAAGCGCGAAATTGATCCGCGGGCTCGTGGCCTTCCTGATGCTCGGAACCTTCACCGGCGCCCGCGCGCAAGCCGGCGGCGGGATCGAAGTGCTGCGGGTGCGGCCGGACTTCTATATGATCGCGGGAGCCGGCGGGAACATCGGCGTGCAAGTGGGTTCCGACGGCGTGCTGTTGGTGGACACCGGTGGTGAAGCGGCTTCGGACCAGGTGCTGGCCGCGGTCCGGAAGCTCACGGATCAGCCGGTGCGTCTGATTCTGAACACCAGCGCGGACGCCGACCATGTCGGGGGGAACGGAAAGCTGGCCAAGGCCGGCCAGAGCCTGTTTCCGGTAACACCCGAAGCCAACGAGTTTGCCAAGGCGATGACCAACGGAGGGGCGGCTTCCATTCTGGCGCCGGAGGCGGTTTTGCGGCGGATGAGCGCGCGCACCGGCAACGTGCCGGCGTTCCCGGCCGAGAACTGGCCCACCGAAGCCTTCTATCACAAGCGCCAGACGATGTACTTCAACGACGAAGGGATTGAGATGCTGTACCAGCGGGCGGCGCACAGCGACGCGGACAGCATCGTGTTCTTCCGTCGGTCCGACGTGGTGGTGGCTGGCGACGTGATCGACAGCAACCGGTTTCCCGTAATCGACATCGCGAAGGGCGGGAGCGTGCCGGGCGAAATCGACGCGCTCAACCGCATCATTGAACTGGCGATCCCGCCCGGGCCGTTCGTGTTTCTGGGAGGCGGAACTTATGTGATCCCGGGTCACGGCCGCCTGTATACGCAGTTCGACGTGGTGGAATACCGGGACATGATCGTGATCATTCGCGACGTGGTCGAGGACATGATCCGCCGTGGCATGACACTCGACCAGATCCAGGCAGCTTCGCCGGCAAAGCCGTTTGAACGGCAGTATGGCGCCACCTCGGGCGACTGGACGACGCGGAACTTTGTCGAAGCGGTGTACAAGAGCCTGACGGGGAAAAAATGATGGGAACGAACACCTGGCTTCTGATGGCCGCTTTGTTGTCGATCGCAGCAGCCGCTCAGGGGCAGCGGGGCGGAGCAGCTGCGACGGGTAAGGCCGCCGCTCCCTTCGATCTGACCGGTTACTGGGTTTCGATCGTGAATGAAGACTGGCGCTACCGGATGGTGACGCCGACATCCGGCGATTACCAGGGGGTCCCGATGAACGTGGCGGCGCGCCAGGTGGCGGATGCCTGGGACCCGGCGAACGACGAGGCCGCCGGCGAACAATGCAAGTCTTACGGCGCCCCGGCGCTGCTGCGGGTTCCGGAACGGCTCCACATTACGTGGGAAGACGATCAGACACTGCGCGAGGAGACCGACGCGGGCATGCAAACCCGGTTGTTCCATTTCGGCGATTGGAAAGCTCCGGGAGGGCCGCGGACCTGGCAGGGCGACTCGGTGGCGCGCTGGGAAACGCACGGAGGCCGAGGTGGTCCGCAGAGCGGCACTCTGCGAGTCACGACGACTCACCTGCGCGCCGGCTATCTGCGCAAGAACGGGGTGCCGTACAGTGAAGATGCCACGGTAACGGAATACTATGACCTGGCGAAAGAGCGGAACGGGGATGTGTGGCTGGTGGTGACGATTACGGTCGAGGACCCGAAATACCTGACGCAGCAATTCGTCATCAGCTCTCAGTTCAAGAAGCAGGCGGATGGCGCGGGCTGGGACCCCACGCCGTGTTCGTCGCGCTGGTAGCGACTGGTTTGGAGGAGAAATGAACGGCGGTAGAGTCAATCGAGCCCGGATGCTCCGCTGCATCCTGGCGCTGGCGAGTATCCCGGCGATGGCGCAGGTGGAGCTTTCCGGGTCGTGGCTCGCCCTGAATCATGAAGATGGGCTGGAGCGCCTGGGCGGGCCTTATGCCGTGGACTACACCGGGATTCCGTTCAACGAGTTCGGGCGGGCCCGGGCGCTGAGCACCTCGCTCTCGCAAATGTCGGAGCCCGAGCGCATTTGCGCGTTCTACACGCCGTTCCACCTGATGTTGGGACAGTTCCCGATCAAGATCTGGAACGAGACCGAACCGCTGAACGGCAGAACGCTGGCGTGGAAGATCAGCGCGTGGGAGAACCGCGGCATTATCACGATCTGGATGGACGGTCGTCCGCATCCTTCCCAGTACGCGGCGCACGAGAAAGTGGGCTTCACAACGGGCGAGTGGCAAGGCGACGTCCTCACGACCTTCACCACTCACATGGAGGCCGGCTACCTGCGCCGCAACGGCGCGCGCAGCACGGACCAGGCCACCATGACGATGCATTTCTTCCGGCACGGCGACCTGTTGACGGTGAGCGCGTGGCTGGACGACCCGATCTATCTGGCCGAGCCGTTCTACCTGACGAGGTCGTATCAAGCCAGCACGACGCCGATCAACCCGGCGTCTCCACCATGCATCCAGGGCGATGAAGGGCCGCAGGAGGGCGAGGTGCCGCATCATCTTCCGGGGAAGACCCCGTTCATCGATGAATTGACCAAGCTCTACGGCATTCCGCCGGAAGGCACGCTCGGCGGCCCGGAAACCATGTACCCGGAATTCCGGAAGAAGATCAAAGAAAAATTCGTGATGCCGGCGAAGTGCACACTGAACTGCGGCGGACCGGCACGCCCGGGGCAGTAGGCCGGCTCTGTGACGGCCTCACCGTTCCGCGCTGGTTATCGGACGGACTCCAGGAGTGATTAACCAGATGCCAATTTCCGTGGTCGTACAAACGGTTCACCCTCGCAAGTTGGCCGCGGTGCGGCGCGAGGTCCCGCCGGGTGCGGTGGGCGCGGCGTGGGGAGCGGCCCTGGGCAAGGTCTGGCACTTCATTCGCAGCCAGCCAGGCCTGTGGACCAAGGGCCACAACATTTTTCTGTACCACCACCCACCTCAGCCGGGGGCGCCGATACTGTGCGATTTCGGCGTCGAGGTCACGCGCAGATTTGAAACAGCCGGCGACGTATACGCCACCGAAACGCCAGGGGGCGAGGCTGCCATTGCCGTCCACCGCGGCCCGTACAATCGTATGAACGAGGCGCACGACGCGATCGGCAAATGGATGGCGGCGAATCGGCGGGAGTCCGCCGGGCAATCGTGGGAGATATACGGAGATCCGACGCCGGATCCTGCCGAAACGGAGACGACAGTCGTGTACCTCTTGAAGTAGCATTCGCGGGCTTCGGTCGAGTGGTCGCCTATGCTGAGACTGGCCCCAGCGGATCAGGCCCGACGGGTCCGTCTGGGCCTCACGCTTGCGCGCACCGCTCAGGATACCTTCCATCGCGTAATTGCCTTCATGACAGGCGTATTCGTAGATCGGTCTCTCACTTTTCGACATTTCCATCGCGGCGGACCCGGGTCTCGTCCAGGTGGATACAGATATTTACGAGTAACAGCTCCCTGTCGCGTGGCAGCCTTGCTCCCAAACGAAATCCTGGCTCAAACAGAACTTCGGTTTCGCCGTTAACCTAAGCCCCGCGATATCGAAAATAGAACTTTGTGAGGTGGGGTCTATTCTTCGCAGACTTGCTTCAAGTCCGCACGCAAATCTGCAGCTGATGGATACCGCGACTCGCGATCCTTGCTGAGAAGTTTGATGACGATCTGTTCTAATTTCAGACTCACGGAGGGATTGTGGTCGCGTATTGCCCTTGGCTCGTGATTTAAGACTGCACCAAATACCACGGGAACCGTCTCGCCCTCAAACGGCCGCTTGCCAGTTATCATCTCATACAACACCACGCCGAAAGACCAGAGATCCGTCCTGGCATCCACATCCTGCCCGCGTGCTTGTTCGGGTGACATATATGCCGCCGTGCCCATAACAGAACCCGGCGTTGTGATCATCTCAATGGTCACTGCTTCCGTGCTTCCGGTCGCACCGGGTCGGCGCTGCAGGGCGAGTCCGAAATCCAGCACTTTCACCTGACCTTGGGGCGTTACCAGAATGTTCCCCGGTTTAATATCACGATGCACGATACCTCTTACGTGGGCTGCATCGAGTGCGCTGGCGATTTGAATTGCGATCTCCAGAGCCTGATCAACCTGCAAGGGAGAACGGATGGTTACTCCGTCCACATATTCCATCACGAGATAGTTCGGGCCGATATCATAGAGCTGGCAAATGTTCGGATGATTCAACGCGGCGACAGCCCGGGCTTCACGCTCGAATCGTTCGCTAAACTGCTCGGCAGCAACCTTCAACGCGACCGTTCGGTTTAGCCGCGTGTCCCGCGCGCGATAGACTTTCCCCATCCCGCCCGCACCGACCAAGGCCATGACCTGATAACGCCCACGGTGATGCGCCGCGAGGGACTGTTCCAGGCTCTCGGTCGCGCCTTGGCTGAGGACTTCAGGAGCAGATCGAGGTGTAGATATACCTTTGTCAAGGAGCAACGCCAGGCTTGCGCCGATCGCCATGAGCAATTCAAGATCATCGGCAGAATATGGCTCTTCCGATCGCTTCGTTCCCAACACGAGAAGAGCCTCCCGTTGATCAAGAGATTTGGTTACTGGCACGAGAACTTCGATACCGGCTTGCCGTATGGCCCGCAGTTCATCGCGTGGCAGCTGCTGCTCCAGCCAGTCCCGGCCAGCCGACTGACACTGCACCGGCTTGCCCAGCACTCGGGCGAGAACTACCAGTTTGCCTTCTGCGGGCAGGTTCTGCGGACCCCGGTCGGCCGGCGCGACAGCCACTGTGCGAAATTGCGCCTCGTTCGGGCGCCGCATCATCAACGCAGTAAACTCCGGGTGCAGAGCCGATTCAATTTTTGAAGTCACTTTTGACGCAACGTGATCGATGCTGCTGGCGGCGCCAATCTCTCCCACGACTTCAAGTATGAGCCGACGAGCATCATACTGTTCGCGAAAGAATTTGCGATCCAGAGTCTCCAACCACCTCTGTCGGTTTCGATGCGCCAGGAGCGCCGCCGCTCCGAGGCCGACATACCACCCACCGCGTGCTTTCAGAATTGAGCCCAATGGTTCAGCACCATGCCACACAAGATCGGCGATGAAAATGGCACCGAGAGCAGGCACCGCGGCCGCCATCGCTCCACGCGCGAGTGCGTACTGGAGTCCACGGCGCACGATGATTCGAATGTCGAACAACCGATGCCGGAGGATCGCGTAAGCGATTGATGTGGGAGCAAGAGTCGACAGAACCGCGCGTGCTATCGCGTAGCCGGGAGACAGGAAGAATTCTCGCAAGGAAGAATTGATAGACACATAATCGGAGATTGGGACGGGTACGGTTGAAACAACGGTCACGCCCAATCCAGCGAAAATAATGCGTATCCGTCGGCGCTCGTTCTGGTCGGCCATGCGGTTGTAGTTCACTCCCATGGCGACCAGGCCGGCCAAGGCGTAGGCGGCCTGAATGGGAAAATGGATCTCCGGCGGCCAAGCGTGTAGAAGCGTCTCCCATTTTGTCGGATAGTGATACATGGCCAACGCGCGCGTCATGTCGCCAACCCCATCCACAGCCGCCGGGAATATGGCCAGCGATGCAACCCACTTGCTAGGAAACAGCCGTTTCGGGAAGTGAGTACAAAATACAAAAACAATGGCCCCCACCACAGACATGGCACATCGGGGAATCCACAGGAGGGCGCCGGCCACAAATGGCAGGCCCCGCCAAATCGAAACCATGCCGCCAGGAACAATAAAAAACATCGCTCCGAACGTAGCGAGCATCAATGCACCCAAGTGAGCTGCCGGATCGTAGGGACGCACGAAAACGACTCCCAGGCCCAGCAGTAACATGAACAATTGCGAGGACAAGATTGCCGCCTGGGCAATCGTGAGACCCGACCATTCGATCGGATGTTGGGTAAATGGGACTGACACTTCAAGCGACTGGCCCTGGCGGCGGATTTGTAATCTGTAGGTCTTGCCTATGTCCAGATTCGCTAGCACCCACGTCAGGTCAAGCACAGACGGAACGGGTTCGCTGTCGATCCTCACAACGTGATCACCCACGCGCACACCGGCGCGATCAAAGGATGAATCCGGCTGTACGCCGGTGACTACAAGCTCGTTTGAACGAAATTCGTATCGAATCAGTCCGCGATCTCGACCCGTTACCGCAATAAATTTAGGAGTCCAGAGGGTCGAGTACGCCGTCAGGACGAACTGGCCCATGAACGCAAAGGAGCCAAGACAAATCCACCATGGCGGCAGCTGGTAGGACATGAACTGCTATTCTCCGAACAGAGTCGAAATTATATCAAGTCACCACTCGGTGACTTGTCGATTTGGCCCGCTCCTCCGAAGGCGCAAGGTTGCAGACTGAGTAGTTGCGCGGTTCGCGGGCAGATTTCGGTTTACGCCCAACGCAGACGCCTCGTACAATAGCTCACCTTCTGATTATCCGCTCCGGTAGTTGGGCCGATAGGTACAGCCCCCTCTCTAGGCTTTGTACGAGTCGCCGACCATCCATTCGGAGCGCCAGTCTCGGTGTGCGGACTTCGCATTCGGTGACGACGTATTCTGGACGGATCGTCTTCGCTACACCTCAGACCACCGACGCGGGAACCAATGGAATAACACCAAGTTCCAAACGGGCCTTGTGTTCAGCCCATGCGTGTCGCTCATTTCTATCGGGGGCCACGAGAACCGCGGAGTCATAAACGACGGTGCTCATGCCGAACGCCGGACCGTTCGCCTTGTACGGAGCTGAGCGCGCACGCTGCGGCGCGCTTCATTCATCTCTTCTGTCGTGAAACGTCCGTGCTGCTTTTCCCACAGCGCGACCGCCGCCAAACCAGCACGCCGCTGTAGTGCTTGGCGCGCCGCAGCGGTCATCCAGGCAGAGACGCTCACCCCGTCGCGGGCGGCCGCGTTCTAAAAACGGCATCGCCTGGTCACCTCAATCCGATGGCTGCGCGAAGGCTGATCGGCCGCTGCCGCTCTTGAAAACCGGCCGGCGTGCGCCAGGCGGTTTAGCATTGGGGGCGGCTGACGCACCACTCGTAGGGAGCTTGGATTAGGCCCCGCGGGCCCGAAGGCCTAGTGGGAAGCCCTTGGACGGCAAGGATGCGGGTGAGTGCCGAATGGAGGACAGTGTCGCGAGTTACTTTGCCGTCTGCGCCTCACGCTTGCGAGCACCGCTCAGGATACCTTCCATCGCGTAATTGCCTTCATGACAGGCGTATTCGTAGATCGGCCTCTCACTCTTCGACATTTCCATCGCGGCGGACCAGGGTCTCGTCCAGGTGGATGGATCATCGACTGTGAATTGGTACAGCAGCGTGTTCGCGGCGGCGCGCGTGAAGCGCTCGATGACGTGTGTGTTCGCGCTGGAGCCTTCCAGACTCGTCTCTCGCTTGAAATTGACGGTGTCCACCACCAGCGTATTCCCCTCCCAATGTCCGCGCGAGTCGCCACTCCACTGACGAATGCTCCCATGCGGACGTCCGTCCAAGGGGATGATGCGAGCGCTATGGATCATTTCGTTGAGAATCGCAACCTGTTCGGGGGTCTGGAGCAATTGCACGTTATTGTTGTAGGCGCCCGGAATCATGGGTGGCCCGGCGTTGAAGCCCATCAGGCAGCGTTCCTGCAGGGGCCTGTCTTCCCACGAATCGGCCTTCGGATTTCCAAGCTGGTCGTTGCGCGAGGCGGCCGCGCGCGCTTCCGCTCTCCTTTGGCCGTCCGGCGTCAGCGGGGGAAGCCGGCCGTCGGCCGGATCCACGATCAGCGACGTTCGTTTCGTGCCCTCCACCTTGTTCCCGCGGTCGTACCAAAACTCGTTGTACGGCACCACGCCTCCCGCCGGGTATTGAGAACCGCCCTGTTTGGGATCGATCAAATCGCGATTCTGCCGCCGGTTTTCCTCCTGCTCATACTTCGCTGCTTCCTCGGCAGTAAAGAATGCTTTCGTACCCAGATCCTTCGATCGCTCCAGGGGCGTAATTGTGCGAAAGTCCCAGACTCCTTCAAGATCCGGCTGGCCATCCGGTGTGCGCGGTGGCTGGTAAGGGTTCTGGGCGAGAGCCGCCGCGCAGAAGAGCACCAACGACGCGGTCTTCATCTTGACTCCTCCCGATCAATTCTTCCACAAATGCACGGTATCCAGTCATACGCGAGCAGGAACAGCATCTCTCCGGGCTCGAAGGAGCAGAGGCAGTGAGAGTGCATCCTGGCGCGGGCGAGTATCCCGGCGGTCACGCCCTTCAGCCGTGGTGCAGTTCGCGCTCGAAGTGTTTCTTAATGTCGGGGTCTTCCTGATTGGCCTCGATCTGCTCCACTTTCAGCGGGAAGCCCAGGCGGATCGGAAAGTCGCCCTCGGTGATTGCGAGATACCGCGCCTTGGTGTTGCCCGTATTGAAGTGCTGGTGATACCAGAAATAAGGAGGCGAGACGATGGTACCGGCCTGCCAGTCGATTTTGATGGCTTCGCTGTCTTTGAGGCGGTCTTTCTCGGCGAGGGAAAAACCCCTGCCGTTCAGCGTCAGAATGATCGCTTCGTAAGGGTGGCGGTGCCCCAGCTTGTAGCTGCCCACTTCGAATTCCGACATGTGCGGCTCGAGGATAGTATTGCCGGCCATATCCCAGTACATGCTGGCGTTGCCTTCGCCACGTTCGGGCCAGTCGACCACTTCGGACTTGCGAATGTCTTTGACGAAATTTGTCTTGTCCCAGCGTTTCCGCACGCGTTTGGTGGAGCTGAAGAAGTCCGGCGCGCCGTCGTAGCGCTCGTTGAAATTGAAATTCAGGTCGTTGATCAGCCCCATACTGCCGAACACCTGGAGCATGAATGGAAATGACGTGATGTACAGCAGGCGGGCGGGGTGCGCGGAATCGCTGTTGTAATGTCGGTGTTCGACGTTGACGGGGACGGCGAAGAGGCTGCCTTCTCCCCATTCGACCTTGTTGCCCTTACCAGCGCCGCTGAAGGTGGTGTATCCGCGCCCGGAGATCACGTAGGTGAGCTGCTCGTAGAAGTGCTTGGCGGGCGTAAGGGCTTTGCCGGGAGGAATCTCCTGGATCACGGCGTCCATGTGGACGTTGCCGGAAAAATTCAGGTACAGGCCGCGGCCGCCGGTCTCCGGCCACGGCTGCACTTCCTGCCGGGCGGCGTTAAGAATGGAGTAGCCTTCGACCATCGGCAGCTTGCTGTTCTTGATCCACTGCCGGTAGAAATCGCGTTCGATGCGGCCGCCGCCGCCAATGTTGGCGGGGCTGAGCTTGGGTTGCTCGGCTGCGGTTTGGGCCCGTGCCACCAAAGCCGAAGCACCGACCACGGGCAGGAGTTCAAACAGCCGCCTGCGCGAGATTGTCCCCATCTGCAGTTCATCGAAAAGATTTGCCATCCAGCCCCCTTTTGGAACCGCTTCCTTCGGTGGCGGCCCCGATTGCTTATCTGATGCCGATCAGCGGCCAGTAAAACGGGACGACAAGCAGGAGCAGCAGCGAATCCACCGCGCTCATCAACAGGCCCAGCCGCAATATGTCCTTGGATCGAAAGTATCCGTACGCGTAGCCGATGATCAACACGCCCGATTGGTACACAAAAATTTTACCGCCTGACGAAAAGACCCAGATCATACCCAGTTTGAGCGTGCTCAAACCATGAGTGGCGGCAAACTGCATCAGCAGCGGCGTCGATGTGCCCAGCATCGAGATTTCGCTCGCCAGAAAAATGTGATAGATGAAACCGGTCCAGTAGAGGACGAAAATCGAAAGAAAATTGTGGCTGAGCACCGGCCGCATCCAGGCAAAGACCACGTTCGTGAGGACGTCCAGCCCCTTGGTGGCGCTCAGCACCTTGCCCATGCTGACGGCGGCGGCGACGAAAAAGAGCTGGAGGAAGTTGAGGCGCTTCAAGTCCTCGACATCCAGGATGCGCATGAACGGCAGCACGCCCATAAGACCGATGCCCAAACCGATCATGGACGGCGAAATGTGGTGCAGAAAATCGGTGGTCCAGAACGCAATGGCGGCGAGCATCAGGGCGAAGACTTTCTTTTCCATCGGGGTCCAGGGCCCGGCCTTGCGCAACTCCGCCTTCAAAAACTGGATTCCGCCGGGCAGGGACGTGTTTTCCGGCGGGTAGAGCCACAGGGTGATGCGCCAAGCGACCAGGATGGTCACGATATCGGAAGGGAGATACGCGAGCAGCCACTGGCTCCACAAAACCTGGGCGTGGCCGATGTTCTCGATGATGCCGCGCCCGGTAATGGCCGCCGCGCCGGCGATGATGCTTTTGTCGAAGACGCCGGCCGTGTAGGTCAAGATCAGAAACATGCCGCGGCCGACATTGCTGCCGATACCCAGGCCAAAGGCTTCGATTAAGCCGATCGCCACCGCCGCCATGATGGTGACGCGCGCCATGCCGGAAGGCACCAGAAAGGTCAGCAGGAAATCCGACAGGATCAGCGCCAGCAGCAAACGCGAGTAGCTGGTGCCGACGCGGATAGTCACTAAATACGCAAGCCGCCGCGCCAGGCCGGACTTCGCGGCCATGGTGCCGAACAGAATCGCGCCCATGAGAAACCATGGAGTATCGTCGGCGAACCCGCTGAAGGCGACGTCGAAGCGGACGATGCCCAGGGCCCAAAACAGGTAGCAACCAATCAAGCCGGTAAGCCCGTGATCCAAGAGTTCGGTGGCCCAGGCGAGGATCATGAAGAGGGAGACGGCGATCGCGTGCTGGGCTTTGGGCTGCAAATGTAATGGAAGCAACCACAAGGTAAGCGGAATGGCGACGGTGGCCAGCAGCTTAACGAGTGTTGCCAGCGCGAACGGATGGTTGTGAGCGACCGCCCGAAGCTCTTCCTGCACGCTGACCGAAGTTCCCCGGCGGATTGTCACGGCGGACCCAAATTACCGGACTGGGCCGGGGCTTGTCAACTGAGCTACGCGACCGGACTGCCGGGACGCCAGAAGGGCTCGGCGGCCGGAACGAATTCGATGGGCACCTCGGGAATAAACCCTTTGAGCCATTCCGCGCAGTACTTCATTCCGGGTTGTTCGGAAACCACGTGGCCGAGCACAAGGAGAGCTTTCTTCCGGCCGGAAGCGATCATATCCTGCGCATACTCGACGAGCTCCCATTCGCGCGTTTCGCCGACGATCAAAGCATCGATATCGGGACGCGCCAGCAGGGGGATGCCTGGAAACTGGCTGACGTTGCCCCAGCTGGCGATGGCGCGGCGCACCGGCAGCGCCGGATCGCCGACCACCCGCATGGTTCGAATCTTCAGCCTGGCTTCGATCTCCTGCGCGAAGCGGGCGAGCGGCGTCGCGGGAAACGAAAACAGGTGTGGGTTCTCCGCATCAGCGTTGTTTTCCCAGCCCAGCTCGCGCGCCATCCCCACCGCGATTCCATCCGGCCGGCGGGCGTGCCAGTGATCGTGAAAATGGAAGCAAACCATGTTATTCCGGCGCAGGAAGTCGCGCTTGAACTGATAAGTGGCGTCGTTGCCGAGCTGGTCAACGGTATCGGGATGGGAATAGAACGTGGGCTCGTGAGTGATCAGCAGATTCTTGCCCGCGGCGGCGGCGCGCTGGACTACGTCGAGCGTCGCCATCATCGTGGTGGCGATTCCGATCACCTTGGTTTCCGGATCACCGGCAATGATCCGGTCCACTGTTTGCTCCCGCCACGGGATCCCGACATTCTGCTTGATCCGGCCGATGACTTGGGCGGCGGTAAGCACCGTCTGAGCAGGAACGATCGTAGTGGACGCCAAGGCGGCGCCGCGAAGCAGAAAACGGCGACGCGAATCGGGGCTTGCGGGCATGACCACGAGTATACGCTTCCGGTTCGTGAAACACTGGAATCAGATGAACAGGCACTCCCGGGAGAATACCGCGTGGACCGCGCCGGAACCGGCGCGCGCGCACAGCCTGCTGGACATCGAGCTCAAAAAGTGGGATGACGATTTTCGATTCCTGCTCGATTGCTTCAGCGGCAGGCTCGCGCGCATAGGGGAAACCGAACTCGCCGCGCTGGTCGCCGATGTGTTTTCGAACGCCCCGCGGACGGGAGGGTTGCCGCCGCGCGGCTCGCAGGCGCTCTCCATGTCATTTCAGCTGCTCACGATGGCGGAAGAGAACACGGCGAACCAGGTGCGGCGCATGCGGGAAACAGTCGGTGGTCCGGCCAGCGAGCCGGGCACGTGGCCCTACCAGCTGCAGCAGCTCACGGCGGCGTCATTCGACGAGCGCGATCTGCGGCGGGTACTGCCCGCGATTCACGTACAGCCGGTACTCACGGCGCACCCGACCGAGGCCAAGCGGCCGTCGGTGCTGGAGCGCCACCGCGAGATTTATCTCATGTTGGTGGAGCGGGAAAATCCCACCAAGACGCCGATGGAGCAGCAGGCTCTGCAACAGAGGCTGGAAGACAGCCTGGAGCGCCTCTGGCGCACGGGCGAACTGCTGCTTGAACGTCCCGACGTGGAATCGGAAATCCGCAACACGGCGCATTACATTTCGAACGTGTTTCCGGGAGTGCTGCAGTTGCTCTCGGAGCGCTTCCGCCAATCCTGGGCATGGGCGTTTCCAGGCAGCGAGCCGCCCAGCGAGCCGCGCCTGACGTTCGGCACGTGGGTGGGCGGCGATCGGGACGGCCATCCGTTCGTCACCACGCAGGTGACTCGCTATGCCTTGGAAACGCTCCACGCCCGCACTCTGGCGGTTTTGCGAGAGAGCCTCCGGAGCCTGGCGAGCCGGCTCAGTCTCTCGGAAGCGATGCAGACTGCGCCGAATGAGCTTGCGGCGCGTATCGCCGCATACGGCGGCATGATCGGCGCCGCCGCCGCCCGCGAGTACCAGGATGAACCGTGGCGGCAGTTCGCGAACCTGATCATGGCGCGGGTCCCGGAGCCTGGAGAGCCGCCCGGTTATCACTACCAGCGCCCAACGGAACTGGAAGAGGATCTGGCGTTGTTGAGTAAGACGCTGCGCGAGATTGGCGCGGAGCGGCTGGTGCTTTCCGAAGTGGCTCCTCTCGAAGATTTGGTACGAGCGTACGGTTTTCATGGCGCGTCGCTCGACATCCGGCAGGCCAATGCCTTTCATGGGGTGGCGATTGGGCAACTGCTCGAGGTGGGGGGACTCGACGGCGCGGATTACGCGCAGTGGACCGAACCGCGCAAACGGGAACTACTGGACCGGGAGCTTGACTCGCGGCGGCCGTTCGCGGTCTCCTCGGCGGCGCTCGAGTCGGAAGCGGAAGCCGCTGTGGGCGTGCTGCGGCTGATGCGGGAGTGGCGGGAACGGCATGGCCCCGGCGCGATTGGCGCGTATGTGGTGAGCATGACGCATACGGCTTCGGACCTGCTGAACGTGTATCTGCTCGCTCGGGAAGCCGGCCTAGTGCGCAGCACGCCGGAAGGCCCGGTTTATGAGATCGCGGTCACGCCGCTGTTCGAGACCGTGGAAGACCTCGAGAACAGCGGCCAAGTGCTGGCGGAATTTCTGGGGCACCCGGCTGCCAAGCGCACTCTGCGCTTCCTTGGGGAACGCCACCACCGCGCGCGACCGCTGCAGGAAGTCATGATCGGGTACAGCGACAGCAACAAAGACGGCGGCATTCTGGCCAGCCACTGGTCGCTGCGCAAGGCGCAGAGTCAGTTAGCGGCAGCGGCTCGCGAGGCCGGCATCGAGCTGCGGTTCTTTCATGGCCGGGGTGGGACGATCGGGCGCGGCGCCGGTCCCACGCACGTGTTCCTGGAATCGCTCGGGCCGGGCACGCTGCAAGGAGAAATGCGCGTCACCGAGCAGGGCGAAGTCATTTCGCAGAAGTACGCGAACCGCCTTACTGCGGCGACGCACCTGGAACGCCTTTTGGCGGGCGTAACGCGCTGGACGTTGATGCAAACTCGAGAATCCGACGGGTTGCCGCCGGCGCTGGAAAATGCGTTTGAACAGGCGGCAAGAGTCAGCCGGGAAGTTTACCGGGGCTTAGTGGAGCAAGACGGGTTCGTCGAATTCTTCTCGCAGGCGACTCCGATCGACGCTATCGAGTGCAGTCACATCGGCTCGCGGCCGGCACGGCGCACGGGACGCCGCACAGTGCAAGACCTGCGCGCCATTCCGTGGGTGTTCAGCTGGAGCCAAGCGCGCTTCAACTTACCGGGATGGTATGGCGCCGGCGGAGCGTTCCAGCGAATTCGCGAATGCGATGGGGCGGCTTGGGAGGCGCTGGCCGGCGCGGCGCGAACGTGGCCTTTCCTTTCTTACCTGCTGCACAACATCGAGTTCAGCGTGGTGGCAGCGGACGCCGGACTGATGCGGGAATACGCGGCGTTGGTGGAGGATGAAGCACTACGCGCGCACATCTTGAATCGCATCCTGGAAGAATACGAGCGGACGCGGGACATTCTCGATGAGCTGCTCGGCGGCGATCGCGCGCGCCGGCGGCCGCGGCTGATCAAAGCGGTGGAGATCCGCCGCGAGGCGCTGTTACGGCTGCATCGCGAGCAGATTGCGCTCTTGCGGGCATGGCGGGGCGCGCTGCGGAGCGGGCGCAGCGAAACAGCGGACAAGATTTTGCCGCAGCTGCTGGTGACGGTAAATGCGATCGCCGGCGGGTTGAAAACTACGGGTTGAGAAAATAATCCTGCAAGATCTGCCAGCGCTCTTCGCTGCTCGATTCGGGGCGGGCGGGCTGCGCAGCCTTGCGGGCGGCCAGCAGCGCGGTTTTGCGCTCCTGCGAAATCAAGGGGAGCCTGGCGATGGCGGCGGCGCGCAGCATGGTTTCCGCCACTTTTTCCAGGCGGTACGCCGTGACGCAGACGTCCGCAATGCGGGCGCCGGTCACGATGCTGCCGTGATTTTTCAGCAGCAGGACGCGGGCTGGGCCGAGGGCGCGCGCGACGTCGTCACCCAGCGCGGGTGTGGCAATGCTGACGGCGCAGTTGTCGAGCACCGGCAGGTGGTCGACGAACGTGGCGCAATCCTGATCGAGGGGCTCCACAGCAATATCGAGCGCGGCCATGAGGGTGGAGGCGACCGGGTGCGCGTGCATTACGCAGGCGACATCGGCGCGCGCGCGGTAGATCTGCGCATGGATCGGCCACTCGCGCACTTCGCTGCGTTCGTTCGCCGGGCCATCAACCCGGTTCCCGTGGTAGTCGAGGACAATCAGGTCGGCGGGCGTTACCGATTTCCAGCTGGCCGGACGCGGCTTGATCAGGATGCGGTCATCATCGAGGCGCGCGCTCACGTGGCCGGCGAGGCCGTCGCCCCCGGCGCCGGTGGCTTGAAGAACTCTGCAGGCTTTGACCAGCTCTTCGCGAAGCGCGGATTCGCCCGGCACGCCTAGACCTCGGCCGCGGTGAGCTCGCGGGCGCCTTCGTCGAAGGGCACTTCGCGGTTCAAGACCATCGAAGCTGAGCGCACCCAATATACGTCGCCATGGTGGGCGGCGAAGGGCTCCTCGTTCTGCTGCAGAGCGCGGATTTCCTGCAGGAGAAGGCGGCGCATGGCAATGATGGCGGTGTCGCTGGTGCCGAGGCGTTCGCGGGTGCGGTCGACGACCGGGCCCATACTTTCCTGCAGCGCCTGGTCCTGCGCGGCGAAGCCGTGAATGCCGGTCATGGACTCACCGCGCTGCCGGTTGCGGTCGATTTGGTAATTGTTGTCCTTGTTGCGAAGCGGGCGGAACGTCACCGGATCGACACGCGCGTGCACGAATGTTTCTTCGCGAATGGCTTTCCATTCCTCCTCGGAGAGGGGCGCTTCGGGGTTCCAGCTCATCGTCCAGACCCAGCAGGTTTCGTCGTCGCGCGGCACCCAGCAATGGCCGTGAATCGAGAGTCCTTTTTGATATGGAATCATGGTGTGGCTGGGGAGCAGAAATTGCGTGAGACGCCAGTAGTAGGTGTCTTCTTCGGCATTGCGGCGCACGGCGATTACCAGGCCGTAGTCGGTCTTCTTGACGGTGAAGCGGGGCGACTTATCGAGCAGATGATAGCGGGCGCGCAGATTACTGCTGTTTTTGACCTTTTCCAGATACTCATCAGTCACGCGGAACGCTTCGACACTGGCGTGGAGGAAATTTGAGTGGCTGGAATCGATGCCGCCTTCGATGGCTTGGAGATAATTGGTCTCCTGGCGCCGCTTCGATATATAGCGCTGGTTTTCCGCCACGCGGGCCCACTCGAGTTTGGGCAGCTCCGGCATTTGGCCGGCCGGTCCCAGGTAAGCCCAAATAATGCCGCCGTACTCACGCGCCGGATAGGCCGTGATGCGCACCTTATTATCGAAACCGTACTCGGGCGGCTCATTCGGCATGTCGACACAGGCGCCGGTGGTATCGAATTTCCAGCCGTGATAGACGCAGCGCAGGCCGCATTCTTCGTTGCGGCCCCAGAAAAGGCTGGCGCGGCGGTGCGGGCAGAACTCGTCAATCAGGCCGACCCGGCCTTGGGTGTCGCGAAAGGCGATGAGATCTTCGCCGAGGAGGCGCAGGCGGACCGGCGGGCAATCGGGAGCGGGGACTTCGCTGGTCATCAGCGCGGGCAGCCAGTAGCGGCGGAAATAGTCGCCGGCGGGGGTACCGGCGGCGGTGTGAGTCAACAGGTCGTTTTCTTCATGCGAGAGCATGGGGCCTCGGACAATAGATCGGCGACTAGATCGCCGGCGTTACTTTTCGGAGGAGCGCAGCGGCATCCCGCGGGCGGCCCTCCCCTACCAAATCATGCGCCCGGTGAGCGGTTTCGTGCAAGCGGGCTACCGCATCGTCCGGTTTCTGGGCCAGCGCAAAGGCAGTGATCGACCAGATGGCGTCCAACTCAGCTTCACGATAGACCATGTGCTCGAAATCGGTCGAAACTTCGAGGTGCGCGGCGATCGCCCCGAGCGTGACGGGCGAAAAATCGCGGACGGTCACGATGTGGGCCGGATTCACCACGTCAGCTTCAGCCCGAACTGCAATTGGCGCGAGGTGGTTGAGGTGTAGGTGATCAGGCCGCCGCTCGGTGAAACCTTGCCGGAGGAGGTAAACGTGGTCGTCAGGGGCAAGCCGAAATTGGTGTGATTCAGAACGTTGAAAAACTCTGTGCGGAACTGCAAATCGGCACGCTCGCGGATACGGAAGCTCTTGAACAGCGAAGAATCAAATGAAAGAAGACCGGGGCCCTCGATGATGTCGCGACCGGCATTGCCGTAGGTGCCGGCCGCCGGCAACTGGAACGCCGCTGGATTGAACCACTCTTTCTGAGTGCCCACAACGATGGGACCGGAGAATCCGGGCGTGAGATCCGGGCGGTCGGGAGCACGGCTGTCGCCGTTGCCGGACTGATTGAAGCCGACCAGGGGCGTGAACGGGAAACCGGTCTGCGCCGAAAGAATCCCGTTCAGCTGCCAGCCGCCGACGATAGCATTCTGAACGCGGCCGCCGTTAGCCAGGAGGCTGCGCCCCTTTCCGAACGGCAATTCGTAGCTGAAGTTTCCCGAAAGGCGATCTTGAATATCGAAATTGGACCGGCCCCAATCGAGCCGCGGATTGGTCGGATCGAGGATGGTGGTGGTGCCGCCCACGCCAGCGTTGGCCAGGAATGACGCCGAGTGAATGTCGAGGCTCTTCTGGAATGTGTAATTCACGCGGAACTGGATTCCATGACTGAGGCGCTGGCGCAGATCGACCTGCAGCCCGTTGTAATTGCTGTTGGCATTCGACAGTTCGTAGCGCGCGTTGCCGAGGTTGGGATTGGCGCGCGGCGATTTCGCCGGGAAAAACTTCGACCCGTTCGCCAGAATCGTTGGAATCGCCGTGTTCTGGTCTACCGTGTCCAGTAAGTGAATGCCATGCTCGCCCACGTAGCCGACGCTGAGCACAGTATTATTGGACAGCGCCTGATCGATGTGGAACGAGTACTGCTGAACGGTGGGCATCTTCAAATTAGGTTGAATGCCGGCGGGAGAAATCTTGGCGCCGGGAATGGGCTCGCCGGGCGCCAGCAAAATCGGGAACGCCGCCGGCGAGACTACCACCTTCTGGTTGGAAGTGCCCAGCGGGGCGGCATCGCAGCAGGAGCCGATGTAATCGAGCTGCTCGTAATAGATGCCGAAGCCGGCATGAATCACGATCTTGCTGCCGCCAAACGGGGACCACGCCAGGCCCGCGCGCGGGCCAAATAATAATTTGGCATTATTCTCGTTGTAAATTGACGTACCCACGACAGGTTGTGTCTGCAGGATCCCGCCCGGACCCGTCACGAAATTCGAGGCGAGGTCCGCGGGCGAATTCCAGCCGTTGTTGAACTCGTGGCGGAGCCCCAGCGTCAGCGTGAGGTTCGGGCGCAGCGACATGGCATCCTGCACGTACCAGGCGCCTGCGAACTGGCGCCAGCCAATCTCGGTGGGCGAGAGCGTTGCCACCACTTGCGTGGCCTGGCCTTGCATGAAGTGCTGCAGGTCCGCGAAGCTGGCGATGCCGTTGCGTTGGTCGGCGGCGTCGTCGTTGGATTGCACACGCTGGAACCAGACCCCAGCTTTTATCTGATGCTTGCCCCGCACAATGCCCACATCGTCGGCGTATGTGAACAGGTTGCGATGGATGGTCTCGACCTGTTGTGCGCCATTGGTGCCGGCTCCGACGAAGCTGCCCAAGTTCCCCAGCCCCGAGGCTCCGATGGAAATCGACCCGACCGGCTTGCCTTGCACAAAAACGAGGTTGGAATCATGGATCGAAGAAGAGCCGTCCAGGTGCCAGGCCGCGCGCGAGAAGCCCGCGCGGAACGTGTTCAGCACCGATGGCGAAAATACGTGCGTTTCCTGCACGCTGGCCACCTGCGAGCGGAGCACGCTGAGCGTCTGCTGGAGGGGATTGGCGCCGGGTGTCTGGCTGATGCCGTCGTCCACCGTGTACACGCCAGAGAGCGTGTCGCTGGAGGAAAAGTTGTGATCGACGCGCAGATTGCCAAAGTCTTCGCGTACGGTTTGCAGCGGATTGGCGTAAGCAAACGCGGCGCCGCCGCCGATCTCGGGTCCGTTCGGAACGGGCCACAAATTGAAATAGGGCGCTATGCCGGGCGCGAGACCGATATTAGAGCCTCCCAGGATTCCCAGGCGCGCGTTCTGGTCGGGGACAATGGCTGCGGCGCTTTGTGAAAGACCCCAGCGCAGGCCTTCGTAGCTGCCGAAGACGAAGGTCTTGTCCTTACGGATGGGGCCGCCGGCGGAGGCGCCAAACTGGTTGCGGCGCAGTGGCGGAACCGAGCTCTGGTCGAAATAGTTGCGCGCATCGAGATCACTATTGCGGATGAATTCGAACAAGCTCCCGTGAAACTGATTGGTGCCTGACATGGTGACCAGGCTGATCTGGCCGCCGGGCCGCTTGCCGTACTCGGCGCCATACGTGTTTTCGAGGACGTTGAACTCGCGCACGGCGTCGACACCGAGCAACTGGCCGCTCACACCGCCTGGAATCACGTCAGCGGTCGAGACACCTGTGTATTCGATGCCGTTCAGCAGGAAAATGTTGTAGTCCTCGCGATTGCCGGAGACCGAAAAGTTGTTGCCCTGGCCGCCGCCTGTGCTCGTCGGCGAGCGGTTCGATGTCGTATTGGCGGTGCCGGGATTGAGAGTGATGAGATTGTCAAAGCTGCGGCCATTCAGGGGTAGGTCCTTCACCTGGCGCTCGCCGACCAAGCCGGAAATCGTGGTGGTCGTGACATCGACCACCGGCGCTTCGGCGGAGACTTCGATCTGCTGCGTGGCTTCACCGACCTGCAAACTTTCGTCTACGACCGCTTCCTGCGCGACCACCAGAGAAATACCGGTGCGCAGGGCGGTCTTGAAGCCGGCGTGTTCCGCCTTGACTTCGTAACGGCCGACCGGCAGAGCGAGCACGCGATAAGTGCCGCGGTCATCGGTAATCACTGAACGGCTGTGGCGCGTATCGAGTTCGGTAATGGTGACGGTGGCGTTGGGAACCCCGGCGCCGGTGCTGTCGGTGATGGCGCCGGAGATCGAACCGGTGACCTGCGCGCCTGCAGTTCCGGCCAGAAACAGAGCGACCGAGCAAACGACGACAGGGATCGAGAGAAACCGCATGACTAAGACCTCCCACGGGCCAGACCCGTTACAATGCCGGAACTATATCAAAGTAATCGCCCGCGAATCAACCGCTGCCGAGTCACGTTACACGAATAAACTTCGATATCGGCGGCTTCTGTGATATAAACGATAGCCATCACGGATGGATCAGCAACATCCGGCGGGAAAGGGGAATTCCGCAAATGGCATCTCGGCGATATGACGCGCTTATTCTGGCATGGCTGGCAGTGGCCGGCGCGGGGGCACTGCGCGCACAAGTAGTCAATGGGACAATTCTCGGGTCGGTGAGAGACAGCAGCGGCGCCGTGATTGCAATGGCGCGCGTCACAGCGACGAACGTAGAAACGGGAGTGACGCGATCGGCGGTCTCGGACGCCACGGGCGCCTATCAGATCGTCAGCGTTCCGGCAGGCAATTACGACATCGAAGCGGCGAATCCAGGGTTCAAGACCGCGGTGCGAAAAGCCATCGCGGTGACGGTGGGAGCTTCGGTGCCCGTGAATTTCGAACTGGCGGTGGGCGAGGTGCAGCAGCGGGTCGAGGTGGCCGCGGCCGCGCCGCAGCTGGAAACGACGAACGCCGCGATGGGCGGCCTGGTGGGTGAAGCGGCGGTGCGTGAATTGCCGCTCAACGGCCGGGACTGGCTGCAGCTGGTGACGCTCCAGCCGGGAGTGGTCGGCGGCATCGGGCAACTCAGCTCGGCCGGTTTTTCGAACTCCCGCGCCGCGCGGGGCAACGGCGAATCCCTGTCGATCTCCGGGGGCCGGCCGACCGGGAATGTGTTTCTTGTCGACGGGCTCGTCGTGAACGACTACGCCAATGCCAGTCCGGGCAGCGGGCTCAACGTCAATCTCGGCGTCGATGCGATCCGCGAATTCCGCGTGCTCACCAATGAGTACAGCGCCGAATACGGCCGGTCGACCGGCGGCGTGGTTACCGCGGTCTATAAATCGGGAAGCAACCAGTTCCACGGCGGTGTATTCGAGTTTCTGCGCAACAGCGACCTCGATGCCCGCAATTTTTACGATACCCAGAAACCGGCGTTTCGCCGCAACCAGTTCGGAGGCTCGCTGGGCGGGCCAATCAAGAAGAACAAGACGTTCTTCTTTGGAGATTACGAAGAGCTGCGGGAGATCAAAGGGCTGGCGCACCTCTCGTTCACGCTTTCGCCGAACGCGCGAAACGGTATTTTGTGCGCGAACCCGTCGTGCAGCCAGACCACCACGGTTCCTATCAACTCGGCTGTCAAACCTTACCTGGCGTTCTTCCCTGTCGCCAATGGCTCGATCACGGGAGATTCGGCGCAATACCTGTTTTCCGGAACGCGCATCGGATATGAACGCTACGTGGTCGGAAAGGTCGACCACAATTTCTCCGCGGCGACGACGCTCTCGGGCAGTTATCAATTCGACAACACCACCGAAGGGCAACCCGATCCATATAACCAGAAAATTACCGGGTCGCCCTCGCGGCACCAGAACGTGGCAGTTTCGCTGGAGCACATTTTTTCTCCCTCGCTGCTGAATACGGCGCGCATCGGAATGAGCCGGACCCATGCCACAGACGCGCAGGATGAATCGGCCCTCAATCCGGTCGCGACCGACGCTTCGCTGGGGTTCACGCCCGGGCGGCCCGCGGGCATCATCACGGTCGCGAACCTGACGGGCACGCAAGGCGGCATGGGGGCGTCCGGTTCCGACACCCTCAACTACACGTCATTCCAGGGCGGGGACGAATTCAGCTGGATCAAGGGCAAGAACACCTTCGGTTTCGGCGGCCATGTGGAACGCATGCGGTACAACAAAAATTCGTTGAGCATTCCGCTCGGCGAATACGATTTCGATACGGTGGCGAATTTTCTGGCAGGAATTCCCGGCCAGTTTACCGGCGATGAGCCCGGGAGCCTCGATATCCGCGGAATTCGCACCACCTACATGGGGCTTTATTTCGAAGATGCGGTAGCGGTGCGGTCAAACCTGAAAGTGACGCTGGGACTGCGCTATGACTTCCTCACACCGCTGCACGAGCAGTACGGCCGGGTCTCGAATCTCCCGACGCTGGCGTCACCGACACCGGTTGTCGGCGGCGATTTCTTTCATAATCCGACCACGCGGAATTTCGCGCCGCGCGTGGGCATTGCGTGGGATCCCACCGGGAACGGGCGGATGTCGATCCGCTCAGGCTTCGGCATCTACGACCTCTTACCGCTGCCGTACCTGATTGAGAACCGGACCAACGGGTACCCGGTGTTCCTGCAGGGCACGGTCAGCGCGCCGCCCGCGCTGCCGTTTCCGCTCGGCGCGTTCCAGTTGGTACAGGTCGGAACCAAGCGCGAGACCTACGTGCAACCAAATCCGCCGCGCGCCTACAACATGCAATGGAATTTCACCGTTCAGCGCCAGCTTACCGAAAACGTCGCGATGACCGTTGGCTATGTGGGCTCCCGCGGCAACCATCTACCGCGCAGCGTCGAGGACGCTGACCAGGTGCCACTATCGCTGGTGACCACGGCTCTGGACGGACACCTGCAGTTCCCGGCCACCGGGACTATTCAGCGAATCAATCCGGCATTCAGCCGCATCGCGGCGACTTTCTGGGATGATCATTCGACTTACCACTCGTTAGTGGCGAACCTGAATAAACGCTTCAGCCACGGGCTCTTCATGAACGCGGCGTACACATGGTCAAAGAGCATCGACCTGGGATCGAACACGTTCAGCGATAACGAAAGCACGAATACCTCCGGCTCGCCCTACGCGTTCCTGCCCAGCTTGCAGAAAGGTGTCTCGGATTTCGATGTTTCTCATGCATTCGTATTCAACACCAGTTGGACCATCCCGACTCCCACCTCTCTGAAGGGCTTTTCGCGCGCGGTGCTGGGCGGATGGGAAATGGGCGGCATCTTTACGGCCCGCACCGGCCCCCCGTTCACCGTCACAATGCAGACGGATCGCGCGCGAACCGGCGACAGCCGGGTGCGCAGCACCTCCGGCGGCCAACGGCCGGATTACAATCCGGCGCCCGGCTGCTCGGTCAATGCAATTAATCCGGGCAACCCGTCGAATTACATTCAGACGCAGTGCTTCTCCTGGCCCAAGCTCGGTGAGCTGGGGAATCTTGGGCGCAACACGCTGCGCGGCCCGGGCCTCGAGGATTTCGATTATTCCCTTTTCAAAAATTGGCGACTGTG
>Ga0070734_10000632_pt1 | contig 66712 bp, 58 predicted proteins | sample Coa_R1_8_FD_66444 | JGI IMG/M metagenome (GOLD analysis project Ga0070734, IMG submission 66444) | Surface soil microbial communities from Centralia Pennsylvania, which are recovering from an underground coalmine fire - Coalmine... | ecosystem: Environmental > Terrestrial > Soil > Unclassified ...
CCGCGATGGCGACGTCTTCCTCGGGGGGGCTGTGGTGGGAACGAACGGTGCCGCGCCCACTGCGATCTCGTGAACCGTGGAGATCCCGGGCAGTCGAGATGCGGCGCTGTAGATTCAACACGCCGCTCACGCACCGCGAGCTGCGCGCATGGGTCAGGAGTTGGTGCGGGCGTGTGGGGCGTGTGGGGCGTGTGGGGCGTGTGGGGTGTGTGGGGTGTGTGGGGCAGGATAGCCGTCCGGCGGCTGTTTGATTCAAACGGCTTCTGATCTCCCAGCGAATGCGCAGGCGTCACGGCGGCAGGCCTCTCCGCTGCCTGCAGCGCGCCGCGTCCCTCGGCGCAACAGAATGCAACGTGGCCGGCGTCAGACCTGCAACATACGCAGCGGTGCCAATTCGTATATTCAGAGTCTTTCTTCACTGACGCATGATGCCGTCAAATGTGCGGCACGCGCGCCAGGTCACACGCTGAGATGTAGCTCGAGCGCGCGAAAAAGCGCGCGCGATGGCATTCACGCATGCCAACATCGTCCACGCGTGTCCACAGGTTGATTAATTTGCGAGTGGTGTATTTCTCGCTTCAAATGTGCCCGATGGCTGGTAGCACGCATCTTTCCACCTGGGTCGATGCCGACACCAAACGGCGCTTCTCGAGCGCCGCCGCACGCCAGGGACTATCCGAGTCGGCACTGCTCAAGCGCCTCATCGAACAGATGCTCGCGGCTGGCCCGGCGGAGGCGATCGCTCCGCCCGTGCCGGTTGACCTTCGCGATGCCCGGGTCACCGTGCGACTCGTGCCGGAGGACCGTGCGCTGCTCCGTGAGCGGGCCGCGGCGCGCATGTTGCCCGCGGCAACCTACGTCTCCATGCTCGTCCGGACGCACCTGCGGCAACTCGCCCCGCTCCCCGATCGGGAGCTTTCGGCTCTCCGGTCGGCTGTGAACGAGCTCGCGGTGCTCGGCCGTAACCTCAACACGATCGCTCGGTTCCTCCAGCAGGACCGACGGGAGGTCGTGCCTGGGAGGGGCGAGGTGTACGCCATGCTGAAGATCTGTGAGGGTCTCCGGGATCATTTCCGGGAGCTCATCAAGGCGAATCTCGTGAGCTGGGCGGTCGGGCATGCCGAGAAGCCTCATTAGGATCGGCTCGGACAGGCCGCTCCTCGACATCCGGAGCTTCAGCCGTCGGGGTCCCGACCGGCGCCTGCATCTGTCGTCCGCGTTCCTGGAGCAGATCGTACGCACGGTCTCGCGCGCGCCCGAAGTGATGGTGAAGGTCTCGGGCGGTGCGAGCAGCACTCGAGGTGCGATCGCACACCTCCGTTACATCGACCGGCACGGCAAGCTCGAGATCGAGACCGATGAGGGGCAGAGGCTCGAGGGAAAGGGCACTGAGGCGGCGCTCGTGGCGGACTGGGACCTCGAAGCCACCCAAGCACGGGCTCGCGGGCCTTATCGCCGCACCGCGGGCCGCAGGCCACTGAAGCTCGTCCACAACGTGATCCTCTCGATGCCTAAGGGGACCTCACCTCAGAAGCTGCTGTCGGCGAGTCGGGACTTCGCCCGCGAACAGTTTGCGCTCAAGCATCGTTATGCCCTGGTTCTTCACACCGACCAGGACCATCCGCACGTGCACCTCGTCATCAAGGCGGTCAGCGAGGAGGGCGAGCGGCTCAACATCCGCAAAGCCACACTGCGGGAGTGGCGGGAGCAGTTCGCGGGACACCTGCGCGCCCGCGGGGTCGCGGCGAATGCGACGGAGCGTGCGGTCAGGGGGCGGAGCCGGTCAGGTTTCAAGGATGGCATCTACCGTGCTTCCTCGCGCGGTGATTCCAGGCATCTTCGGGATCGGACGAAACGGATCGCTCGAGAGCTTCGTAGTGGAAGCATCAAGCCGACCCCCGGAAAGGCGAGGGTCCTCGAGACTCGTCGCGAGGTGATTGCGGGCTGGCATGCTGCGGCGGATGCACTTCTGCAGGCGGGGCAGGGCAGCCTTGCGGAAAAGATCTGCGGTTTCATCGGCGGAATGGCCCCGCCACTCACTACGGATGAGCAGCTGGCAGCGAAGCTCGAGGCGAGGACCCGCACCCGCGGGCGTGAACGGCAGAAGGAACGTACCCGATGAGCGCACGAACTCCGATCACCCCGAGAAACCAAGATCCACGACCCCTTCAAACGGAGCTACCCATGACCGCTCCACGCTCCGTTCCGCCGATGACGGAGCTCGTCACGAAGGCCCAGCTCGTTGCGAAACACCCGCATCTGCTCAGCGCCAATCGCGTCGCCTGGGCGCTACGCCGCCGGGCTGTGAACGGGCTGTCGGATGCCGTCTTCGAATCCCCATGTGCGGAGCTGCTGATTCACGAGCCGTCCTTCCTCGCGTGGTTCCTCGGCCTCAGCGGCCGCGCCCAGCGGCGTGCCGGGCGGACGGGACGCCGCGCGTTGAGCGAGTTGACCAGAATCGACAAGTGCCCGCGGCCTTGCTGAGGCGGCCGGCGAATCGTCTCTGGATCGGCCAACAGATCGGCCAAAATCGCCGAACAGATTCGCAAAATACAAGGAAACAACGGCTTGTATTGACACACCATCGGCCACTAGCCATCGGATTCCGCAAACGCCGGCGCGGTGAGCTCGATGTCGGCGCGCGCGATCTTCAATCGGTTCGCCGCAGCTCGCCATTGCCGGGTCTCACGCAGGACTTCCTCAACAATGGCGACACCCCGGTCCCTCGATGGCACATACCACTCGGACGTTGCGATCACCGTCGCGAGGCTTGGGCGGTTGTCGGCTTCGTCCAGGTTGAGCACATGATCAGCCCTCTCTGGGTTCGGGTTCAGATCGAAAGCCGGCGAGAGACGCCAGCCCGTGGGTGTTAGAAGAAACCCATGATTCCTCAGGTGGTCGTCGCGGTTGCCAACAGCTACGTTGAACGCGACTCGGCGGAAGAGCTGCTCGAGGTCGGGGGCGATGTGATCCTTGGCCCCGCGGGTGTGAAGGAACTCCGCCAGTTCAAGATAGCTCGTGCCTTCGCTTTGATCCTTGCGCAGCAGCGCCATTGCAGAGGCATAAAAGCGTCGACGGTTGCCTGAGCGATCGAAGCGCCGCACGCAGAAGGTATGATAGTCGCCGCTGAAGCGGCGCAAGTTTGACACTGGCACCTCGATTCCCGCTTGCTTGGCGAGTTGGTGTGCGAGGGCTTCCCAGGCACCGATGTCGCGCGTGTCATCGCGTGCCGGAAACTTCGCCATCCACAGGCTCTTATCGGTGTCCGTGAAGCTTGCCTTCGGTCGTGCGCCGCCCAGGGAGGCGCCGGGTGCGACGAGCACCTTGAGCCAGCGCCGCAGCGCATCGAGATCGTCAATCCGTTTGGCCGTGATCTCTAGCGCCACGACCTCGAGGTCCCGAAGACTGGCCAGGGGCGGCACGCTCAACGCCTCGTGCGCCAGAAAGGCGTCCTCCCCGGGGCGGCGGTAGCGCAGGGCCCCCTGGCGGCTGACATCCTCTACGCCCAGGAGAAAGTCCCAGGCATACAGTGTCCGTGCCGGGCGGCCTTCATCCTTGGCCGCGAGCGTTTCTCGGCGCTTCATGAGCGTCTGTCCCCAACGATCGGGAGCCGAGTCGCCGAAGATGCGGAAGTTGCCTGCTTCCGCATTCGGGAAATAAGTGCCCTCGCCGAGCGACAGATCCGGGTCGAGTGCGAAGCTTTGTGGACTTCTGAGCCAGGCCGCGTCATAAGCGAAGCGCAGCGTGCCGCGATCGTGCGAGAGGGAGCCAACGCGGGTGCGCTCGAGATGATCGGCATCCAACCAGACATCTACCGAGTCGGTCACGGCGTCCGCTCCTTCGCCTCCACCGTTTTCACGTGCGTGCGCCGCCGTCTTCGTGGCGCAAGCGCTTGGTCCTGAAGGAGCCTGCCTAGTTTGTCGTCTCGCGCGATGAGATCGAGGTCCGCCTCGAGCCCCAGCACGGAGAGAATGCGCACGAGTGTTCCGAGCGCGATAGCGGGGCTGCCGCCTTCCGCCCGAAAAAGCGTCATCCGGGAGATTCCCGCGCGCTGACAGGTGATCTCGACCCCTAGCTTTCGCCGAAGACGGGCGAGCCTCAGCCGCTCGCCGAGCGCGAGAAGGAGTCGTTTTTGCGCCGGATAGAAGGGTGGCTGCTTAGCTGGCATGTATCACAATATATACAGAAAATGGCGTTATAGTATACAACGTAATACGTTAATGACATTGGCCTGACGATCGCCAGCCTAAGCCTTACGGGTGCGGAGCTCGGAGACTCCTCTGCTCGACCTCCGGAGCCTCGCCCGTTTCTCGCAGCGCAAACGGTTACCCAGTCTCTGCCGAGCGCATACAGCCCGCGCACCATGCGGGAGCGTGCGCCGATGCTTGCCGTAGAACCTACCCTATAGGGTGTAAAGTTAGCTCGCTATTACACCTTATACGGTGTAATTTAGGCACCAGATTACACCCTATATGGTGTAAACTTTGGGTTCCACTCGCGTATAGGCGACCGTACATGGCCATCCCCCGCACTCTCCTCAGCGCTTCTCAGATCGACCGGAAGCTCCCGGCCCTCCAAGGCGCGGTGAAGACGCTCGCCAGCATGACACCCGCTGCGGGCTGGGTCGGTGTACTGCGCGAATCGCTGGGGATGACCACCACCGCATTTGCTCGTCGTCTCCGCATCGCCCAGCAGAACGTTGTAAAGCTCGAAAGCAGCGAGCGTGCGGGCACGGTCACGCTCGTCTCGCTCCGACGTGCGGCTGAGGCACTCGACGCGGATCTCGTGTATGCAATTGTCCCCCGCAAGAAGCTGCGTGACACAATCTCCGCACGCGCCCGAGAGATGGCACAGAAACGCATCGCGCCTGTCGCGCACTCGATGCGCCTGGAGGCACAGGGGCTGTCCGACAAACAACTCGAAGAGCAGATCGATGAGCTCGCACGCGACCTTGAGCGTCGCCCGCGAGAGCTCTGGCGGTGAACGGGCCAAGTTTGACCGAAGGCCATGCGTCGGGCGCAACGCCACTGACGCCCGAGGATCTTGAAGGGCTCAAGATTCGCTCGGTAACCACTCATGGCGAACTCAACGAAGCCGAAGCGAACAACATCATCAAAGGTCAGGAGTGGGCGCTCCATTCGCGGCTCGTTCGACTCCCATCTATGTTGTCAGATAACTTCATGCAGCGCCTACATCGCGAGATGTTTGGTGAGGTCTGGCAGTGGGCGGGTCATTATCGGACGCGCGACACAAACATTGGCGTTGCGCACCACATCATTTGGCAAGCGCTCGGGCAAGTCTATGACGACGCGAAAGGCTGGCTTCAGTACAACGCATACCCACCTGAGGAATTCGCAGTGCGGCTGCACTATCGCGTTGTTAGCGTGCACCCCTTTCGTAATGGCAATGGACGCCACGCGCGAATGGTGGCGGACCTCACGCTGATTCGCCACTTCAAAACCGACCCGCTCTCGTGGGGAGGCAGCGCGTTGCGCCTCGCAGATGCAACGCGCCGTGCGTATATCGAGGCGCTGCGCGCAGCCGATCATCATGACTTCGCCCCGCTGTTGGTGTTCGCGCGCTCAAAGGGTTAATGTGGTCTGCGAACGCGCTGAGTGGAAGATCGGCGCTCCCGAGCGCGTTGCACGGAATTGCACTGCGAGCTGATGCACGGGAAGCATTGAAGTCCGCTGGTGCTCGGTGCAAATTCGGTGCAATGACCAACTCCTGCTCACTCCCTGGCACGCAACTTGCCTCAGCGCAGATGCCTTGAAAACAAGGAGTTGCGACGAGTCAGTTGGAGTCGCTCGGAGTTGAAAAGAGCACCTATTGCGACTTTTAATCCGCTTTGCGCGGGCGGCTCCCCACGCCACCCGCAGGCCACATTGCGGGCCGCGGCCCGGCGGGTCGCGTAGGAGCGATCGCTCGACAGACCATTGGCACTTTCTGCAAGAGTATTGGCGTCTTTTGCTAGTTACGCCGACCCGCTCTTGAGCCACACTGAAAGTGTGATCTGGGGTCCTGAGTGACACAGCGACCTTGGTAGAGCCGATAACTCATGAAGGGTGGCACAAATGAAAACACGTGAAACCACAACTGCGGTAAGAACCTTTGACCGCGCCTATATCAACGGCCAGTTCGTCACTCCCCATGGAACACAGATCGTCGATCTGGTGAACCCGACCGACAACAAGGTGATCGGCAAGGTCACCATGGCGGACGAAATCGACGCCCGAAAAGCCATCGCTGCAGCCAAAGAGGCCTTCAACTCCTTCTCTCAAACTAGCAAGGAATACCGGCTGGAGCTCCTGCAGCGGTTGCACGACGCCGTGGCCAAGCGGATGGACTCACTCGTTGAAGCAACGGTCGTGGAATACGGGGCACCGCAGGACCGTGCCAAGGGCTCCAACAACCTTGCGGCGAACATTTTCCTGCACTTCAAGAAAGTCCTCGAAGATTTCGATCTGGTCAAAACTGTCGGCACATCTACGATCGTGATGGAGCCGGCCGGCGTAGTGGGCATATTTACGCCATGGAATTCGAGCGCCGGCTCGATCGCGATCAAGGTGGCGCCGGCAATCGCTGCCGGATGCACGGTCGTCATCAAGCCCAGCGAGATGAGCGCTATGCAAACCGAAGTGTTGGTGGACGCCTTTCATGAAGCCGGGTTGCCTCCTGGTGTCATCAATGTCGTGACGGGCCTCGGCGAGGTCGTTGGGGCGGAGTTAACGCAAAGTCCCGACATTCAAAAAATAGCTTTCACCGGCTCGACGCAGATCGGAAAGCTGGTCGCCAAGAGCTCCCTGGACACGATGAAGCGCTTGACGCTGGAGCTCGGGGGCAAGTCGCCCAACATCATCCTGGACGACGCCGATCTCTCCACCGCAATCCCGATGGCCATCAACGCCTGCTACCTGAATAACGGGCAGGCCTGCATTGCCGCTTCGCGTCTGATCGTGCCGGAAGACCGACTCGACGAAGTGAAGGGATTGGCCAAGGCGGCCGTCGAAAAAATCAAGATGGGCGATCCGCGGGACAAGGACGTCACCCTCGGCCCATTGGCCAGCACCAAGCAGTACAAGCGCGTGCAGGAGTACATCAAGTCCGGGATCGAGGAAGGGGCGGAGCTCGTCATCGGCGGGGAAGGTCATCCGCAGGGACTTGAAGGTGGGAATTTCGTGAAGCCCACCGTGTTTGCCTGCGTCACCCGCGAGATGCGTATCGCGAAGGAAGAAATCTTCGGACCGGTTCTGTCGATACTGACGTACAAGACGGAAGCTGAGGCAATTGAAATCGCCAACGACACTGAATTTGGCCTCATCGCCTACGTAAGCTCGGCGGACCCGGTAAGGGCCACCCGTGTAGCGCGCAAACTCGCCGCCGGCCGCGTCCTGATCAACACATTGAGCCACGATCCGTTTGCTCCCTTCGGTGGGTTCAAACAATCGGGGATCGGTCGGGAAGGCGGGCTCTTCGGGCTGCAGGAGTACCTGGAACCGAAGGCGATCATCGGCTAGCCCGAGGTGTGTCTTGACAGCGCGATTGCTTCCAGACGAAATGCCGGCGAGAAAAACAATGACTGTCCACGTGCCAGATCGTTTCAAGGTCGCGAACGCCTTTTGGATAGGGCTCGCCAAGATCGGACTTACGCCAGCAGCGGTGCTGAGCCAGGCTCGCTTGCCACTAACTGTTTACGACGGCAAGAGGAACCTCGTCACAACGGCGCAGTTCTTCGCACTCTGGCGTGCCGTGGGCGAGGTCTCTGGTGATCCGGCCGCGGGCTTGAAAATCGCCAGCCAGATCGACGTTGGCAATCGGCCACCGTCAACTATGGCGGCCTATTACGCCCGAGACTACCGGGATGCGCTCACCCGCCTTGCTCGCTTCAAGCAACTGTGTTCGCCCGAGGAACTGCGAATCAAAGTGAGCAAGGACGAGTGCGTGATCGAGCCTGTATGGCTCCACGCGCAGGAAGAAACGCCGCCCATGTTGACAGACGCCGCCTTCGCCTCCGTCGTTGAACTGGGTCGTCGCGGCACAGGACATTGGGTGAGGGCGAAAAGGGTCGAGCTGAAACGCAGCGCGGAGCCGACCGGCTTCCACGAAGCCTATTTCAAGGGCCCAATCACGTTTGGAGCGCGACGGAACGCGCTCGTCCTACACGCGACCGATCTCGATCGGCCGTTCCTTACCTACAACGCCGAGTTGCTTGAGATGTTGAACCCGCAACTCGAACGCGCGCTTGAAGAGCGCCGAGCGCAAAGTTCGATCAGCGATCAGGTGAAATGGATTCTAAAACGCCTGCTCGCGGGAAGCCGGCCCGAGATAGCGGCCGTAGCGCGCGAGCTCGGTTTGAGCGATCGAACCTTGCAGCGTCGAATCATCAATGACGGCGCAACCTTCCGGCAGTTGCTCCTTGAGGCACGGCAGGAACTGGCGCACGAGTACCTCAACCGACCCGAGATGGATGTCACCGAAGTGGCATTTCTGCTCGGCTACGAGGATTCAAATTCTTTCTATCGAGCTTTCCGAACGTGGGAGGGAACGACACCCGCGCAATTGAGGGCCGCGCTCCGACGATCTGAAACCGGGCACTAAGGTTAGAAGCAATTCCATTCGGCCTGCTTACTTGTGGGTGGAGCAGCGCGCGCGGCTATCGGCTTCAGAGGCATTCAATACCGAAGCGCGAACGGCCACAAGCCCATGCTGTCCTTTGGTTACGCTGGACGCGTGCAGCAGCTCAGAGGTATTCCCAGCCATGGTGATTGGACTGTACGCTCAGGTCACTTTCTAATGGTCAGACGGGGATGCGTTCTTCGTGAGCGCCCCAAGGGCTGGGGGAGACTCTGCTCCACCTACCGTGGTCTGTCATCGGCAGTTTCTTCAAAAGGAGTACGTAAATGTCGAAGCTCTCCGAATTGGGATCGAGATGGACGCCGTATGTTCAGGGCCTGCTACGGATTGTCCTCGGGTTTCTTTTTTTGCAACATGCAACGGCTAAGCTCTTCGGCATACCGCATGTGGCCTATTTCGACAACCTGAGGGTGCTTTCGCTGGTAGGTTTCGCCGGCATTATCGAACTCATCGGCGCCCCACTGCTCATTCTCGGCCTGTTTACGCGGCCCGTAGCCTTCGTATTGTCCGGGGAAATGGCGTTTGCGTACTTCATCGGGCACGCGCCGCAAGGCCATTTTTTTGCTCCCTCTCTTAACCAAGGAGAGCCGGCTGTTCTATATTGCTTTGTGTTTCTATTTTTTGCCGCAGCGGGATCAGGCGCTTGGAGCGTGGACGCGAGGCGCCACGCGGCGCGATCCGGCCAACCCTCGTGAGCAATGTCCCGAGTCGCTCTGTGTCGAGGCTGTTGCATGTCAATGCAGGGGATGGGTAATGCCATAAGCGCTCGAGACCTTGCGGCTATGGCGTCATAGCAGAGAGGTATAAGCGAGTGAGTGAGGAGAGAGCGTTCGTATGAGCAAGCACCGGTCGCCGCGGTCATCGAGTAGCCCGCTTATGCTCCGTCGGCATCAACTGCCTGAAAACTGGCATTTCTCCCGCCAGCAAGAATCCTGCAGATTGGTAGCAGCCAGATGCGCGATTGCAAAGGGAGAAGATGAATTTCATGAAGCGCGTGGGATCAAGGTCCCATTCAAGGCCCGTCCTAGGCGGGCTCATCACCGCTTGCTGCTTGAGCGCTAACCCCGCATTAGCCCAACAGAAGACAGGGCCCGGCATATCGGGCGATGAGAGTCTTACGTGGCATGGGGTCACCCTCTACGGGGTCATCGATTTGGGGTTGCAGTATGACACCCACAGCGCGCCCTTCACGCCCTACCGACCAGCCGCGAGCGGCAATATCGTTCGCCAGAACGACTATCAGTCTCAGTTCGGCGTGACGCCGAGCAACATGGGCCAATCGCGAGTGGGTCTTCACGGCGTCGAGCCGCTGACTCCAAGATGGTCTGCAGTCTTTCAGGTGGAGACCTTCTTTAATCCCCAGTCGGGTGAAATCGCGGATTCTTTGAAATCTCTCGCGGCCAACAACGGTCGTGCACCAACAGCCCAGAGCATAGGCATCGATGGCAGCTCCGCGGGTCAAGCCTTTCAGACTGCTTATGTGGGATTGAAATCTGCGAGCTTTGGAACCCTTACCTTCGGTCGGCAGGTGACCCTCCTTTCGGAAGGGACCATTCAATATGACCCCAACTATAACGCCACCGCCTTCGGACTTCTCGGTGCGTCAAACACCTATTCGGGCGGCGGAAGCAGCGAGGATAACCGACTCGACTCAACAGTGATCTACTCCTTGAACTTCGATAACCGCGCGCACCTTGCCGCGCTCTACAAGCCCTCAAGCTCCCATGGCGCAGCCAACAGCGCCCTTCAAGCCAACTGGGGCCTCCAATATGCGGGACTTTCGCTCGATGGCTATTATTCGAAACTCATGAGTGCCATCAGCGCGGCACCCCTCACGGCCGCGCAGGTCACCGAGCTCCCGGGATCGGGCTACTCAACTGCAAATTCGCTCGCCGGGACCGTCTCGGACGATACAACCTATTCGTTGATGTCGTCATACAAGATGGATGCGCTCAGAGTCTTTGCAGGCTTCATGTACATCCAGTACACCAATCCCGAGCACCCGCTGAGCGCGGGCGTTGGCGATATTGGCGGATACGTTCTCGCGTTCGTGACCAACAATGCCTACACCCATTCGAAAGACGTTCGGGTCTACTGGAGCGGAGCCAGGTATCGCATCGTCCCCGCTTTTGAAGTCGCAGTTGCCTATTACGGATATCACCAGAGCCCCTATGGCACCGGCAAGCAGGCCGGCTGCTCAACAGCCGCTCACAATACCTGCAGCGGGAGCCTGGATGCGTACTCCCTGGACGCCGATTATCACTTCAACCAGCACTTCGACGTCTATCTCGGCGCCATGTACAGCGGCGTGCACGGCGGCGCCGCCAGCGGATATATCTACTCGACTAACATCAACCCGACCCTGGGCGCGCGGTACAAATTTTGATAATCCCCGCGAGCCCGGACTGCATTCCGATCCGAGGTCCATTCATCTGGGCTCCCTCGCTTGCTGTGGCCGCTGGTGCTTGCTACAGACCGAGATGGGCGCGATTTAAGGATCAAGAAATGCTCGAGGAGCGTTTGGATGTCGTCGGGTGCGATGCTCACCAGGTCTAGTCGGGGTCGCTCTTGTTGGCGAGGCCTTCATTCCTTGGGGGTCGAGATACTGCCCTGCTCGCGAACGCCGAGCGCGTGGCAGGCGGCGTAGGTGAGATCCGCACGATTCAGGGTATAGAAGTGAAACTCGCGCACGCCATAGCGGCGCAGGGTCTCGACCTGCTCGAGCGCAACGGCGGCGCCCAGGAGGCGGCTGGTCTCCGCATCATCATCCAAGCCCTGGAAGAGGTCAGCGAGCCAGCGGGGAATCACCGTACCGCAGCGACGTGCGAAGCGGCACACCTGATGAAAGCGATTGATCGGCAGAATACCGGGAATGATCGGTGCCGTGATGCCGGCGCAGGCGCAGGTATCACGAGAGCGCAGAAACGCCGTGTTGTCGAAGAAGAACTGAGTGATGGCGCGGGTCGCGCCGACTTCGAGCTTGCGCTTGAGCTCCTCGATATCATGGAGCGCCGAGAGCGCCATCGGGTGCACTTCCGGATAGGCGGCCACCGCAATTTCAAAGTCCGCCACCGAGCGGAGCGTGCGCACGACCGCGACACCAGAAAGGCCGGACGATTCCGGGGCGAACGCCGGTCGGTCACCGCGCAAGGCCACCAAGTGGCGAATGCCACTCGTCCAGTAATCTTGCGCGAGAGCTCTGAGGTCGTCCTGAGTCGATGCGATGCCAGTGATATGCGGCGCCACAGTGAGCGCGGTTTCCGCCTGGATGCGCTTCACCACCTCGAGCGTGCGATCTCGCGTGGACCCATCCGCGCCGCAGGTCACCGACACGAGGCGGGGGCTGAGTGACTCGAGACGCCGGATGGAGCGCCATAGCGTGAGCTCCATCGCAGGGTCGGTCGGCGGGAAGAACTCAAAGGAGACGGCGGGTGCCGCGGGCACGTTAGACCGGCGTGCTCGTCCGGGCTCATCGACGACGAGGAGGTCGGTGGAATCGCTGGGCCGCATTGCTGTTCCTCACGCCCGAACACGGTGCACCGAGGCGAAGTGCGGCAAGCAGGAAGCGTCGGGTATCCGTTCGGAGCGAGGGCTGGAGGGTCAGCCGATGTCGCTTTAGCCGGATTTCTAACGCGCCCGCAAGCTGAACTTCAAATCGGCGCAGGTGAAACCTTAGCGGACTGGTGCTCGAAAATCAATCGGAGGGAATGCGATCGCGCTCACGCGAGAATTGAAGGCATCCACGGTCCATCATTTGCCAGAAGACTCTGATTGCGCACTGAAAGATCCCGTTGAGATAAAGGTCGCCGGGAGGACGAGGAGCGCGAGCGCCAAAGGCCGTCCAGTGGGTCTCGGTCGGGAGCACCCCCGCGGCGAGTGAGTGCAGCAGGCCCTATCGATCGAGGTCTACCACGCCACATGCCGAAAGTCGGGGAATCGTCGATATAGCCACCTTTCATTCGACCCGGGCCACGCGGCTCGGCTAGCGTAAGCCCAGCGAAGGATTGGGGGACACATGCTGTCGGAAACTCATCGGCGGGCAGCGGCAGAACTGCTGCAAATCGCTGAACGCAATCGGGAGCCGACGAAGCAGCTCTCCACCACCTGGCCGGACATCACAATTGAGGATGCCTACGCGATCCAGGAGATCGTGCAAAAAGCCAAAATGAGCGAAGGCCGACGTCTCGTCGGTCATAAGGTGGGATTGACGTCGAAGGCGATGCAGCGCTCCTCCATGATCGATGAGCCCGATTACGGGCATCTGCTCGATGACATGATGATCGCGGATGGCGCCAAGGTGCAGCACGCGCACTTCTGCGCGCCGCGAGTCGAGGTGGAGCTCGCGTTCAAGCTCGGGAAGTCCTTGCGCGGCCCGGGTGTCAGCCTGGTCGACGTGCTGAGCGCGACCGAGTATGTCATCCCCGCCCTCGAGATCGTCGATGCACGGGTGATGAACCCCCGGAAGATATTCGACACGATCGCGGACAACGGTGCCGCGGCGGCGGTAGTGCTCGGTGGCCGACCGGTACGGCCGCTCGACGTCGATCTGCGCTGGATCGGAGGCATCATGTACGTCAATGGCGAGATCGAGGAGACTGGACTCGCCGCGGGCGTGCTCGGCCACCCCGCCATGGGCGTCGCCTGGCTCGCGAACAAGCTCGGCGCGCACGGCGTGACGCTGGAGGCGGGGCACACCGTGCTCGCGGGCTCCTTCACGCGCGTGATCTGGGCACGCAAAGGCGACACGGTGCATGGCGATTTCGGCCCACTCGGTGCCGTCGCGGTGCAATTCGTCTGACCCGCCAGCGCCATGGAATTGACGAGAAATGCCTTCAAGCACGGACTCGCCGCACCCCGGGCGCAGGTTGGGCTCTGGAGTACCCTGTGCAGCAACATCGCCGCGGAAGTCGTGGCCGATGCCGGTTTCGACTGGATTCTCTTCGATACCGAGCATTCACCGAACGAGCTGCCCGGATTGCTTGCGCAGCTGCAGGCGATGGGCACGAGCCCGACCTCGCCGGTGGTGCGTGTCGCCTGGAATGATCCTGTCTTGATCAAGAGAACGCTGGACCTCGGGGTGCAGTCGCTGCTGATCCCCTACGTGCAGAATCTCGAGGAGGCGCGGCGCGCGGTGGCGTCGGTGCGCTATCCGCCGGCGGGTATCCGCGGCGTCTCCGCGGGCAGCCGCGCGAGCCGCTATGGCAGGATTCCGGGCTACCTGAGCCGCGCGCAGGACGAGATCTGTCTGCTCGTGCAGCTCGAGACCCGCGCCGCGCTCGATCCCCTCGAGGCCATCGCAGGCCTCGAGGGGATCGACGGGGTGTTCATCGGGCCGGCCGATCTCGCCGCGTCCTTCGGCGAACTTGGCAACCCGCAGGCGCCTTTGGTGCAGGCGGCTATCTGCGAGGCCGCGGCGCGACTCGCCCGCGTCGGCAAGGCCGCTGGCATCCTCGCCGTGAGCGAGGCCGACACCGCCCGCTATCTGGACTGGGGCTACGGCTTCGTCGCGGTTGGTGTCGACACGCAGATCCTCGCGCGCGGCTGCGAGTCGCTGGTGAAGCGCTTCAAGTCCGCACCGTGAGCCGGGCCGCCGCCGTTCAGCCTCGCGCCGCCGCCAGACGAAACACGGTGCGCAGCACGTGGTAGGGCTGCGCCGGCGCGTGACCCCGGCTCATCGTGTGCGCCGGGCGATGCTCGAGCATCCGAATGAGTGAGCGCTTTACACCGAAGACGACATCCGAGTCGAGATACTCGCTATCGCTCAGAAACACGTGCGTCACCAGCCGTGCATGGCCGGGCGCCTCGATCATGAAGTGCACGTGCGCCGGCCGGAACGGGTGGCGCCCCTGCGCCTCGAGCATGCGGCCGACCGGGCCGTCATGCGGAATCGGGTAGTGCGACGGCAGCACGCTCCAGACATGGAAACTTCCGGCGTCGTCGGTGGTGAGCCGGGCGCGTCCGGCGAGCCCCGCATCCGCCCGCTGGACGTCGTAGAGGCCGTCCCGATCGGCATGCCAAAGATCCACCGTGGCGCCGGGCAAGGGCGCGCCATCGGCGTCGAGCACGCGTGCATCGATGAGCAAAGGCGCGCCCGGCAGCCTCCCTCCGATATGCGCGCCTGGTTCGACCTGCGGCGCCGCGGCCACGAAGAACGGGCCGAGCACGGTGGTTTCGGTCGACTCCTCCGGCTGCCGGTGATTCAGCGCATCGACCAGCATCGATACCCCGAGCGCATCGGAGAGCAAGATGAACTCCTGACGGGTGGCGCTGCAGAACCGCCCGGACGCCGTCAGAAACGCGATGCCCTCGGCCCACTCCGCTTCACTTGGCTCGATCTCGCGGATGAAAGCGTGCAGGTGACGCACAAGCGCTTCACTTACCTGCCGGATGCGGGGCGTGCGCGCTTGGGCGAACGTGTCGAGCACCGCCGAGGTCAGCGTGGTCTCATCGAGATCCTGCATGGACATCACTCCTTGAATCAGCCGTCATCGCAGCCGCAGGATCGTCGGCGGTGCGCCGCACGGCCGGCCTCGCACACCCATCTGGATCTGGAGTAGCACATGCAGGGCAAGATCGCGCTTGAAGAGCACTTCGCCATTCCTGACACGTTGAACGACTCCGCGGGGTTCGTGCCGCGCGAGTACTGGGAGGAGCTGCGCAGCCGTCTGCTCGACATCCAAGGCCGAAGACTGCGCGAGATGGATGCGAACGGCATCGAGGTGATGATCCTGTCGCTCAACTCACCGGCCGTTCAAGGCGTGCCCGATCGCAAGGCCGCGACCGAGCTTGCCCGGCGGGCAAACGATTTCCTCGCCGAGCAGGTCGCACGACGGCCCGATCGCTTCCACGCCTTCGCGGCTCTGCCGCTCCAGGACCCCGACGCCGCCGCGCGCGAGCTTGCCCGGTGCATGCAGGAGCTCCACTTCAAGGGAGCGCTCGTGAACGGATTCTCGCAGGCAGGCGACGGCAGCACGATGCTCTACTACGACCTGCCACAATACCGGCCGTTCTGGGCCGAGTGCGCGCGGCTGCGAGCACCGTTCTATCTGCACCCCCGCAATCCGCTGCCCTCCCATTCGGCCATCTATGCCGGGCACCCGTGGCTCCTGGGACCCACCTGGGCATTCGGGCAGGAGACGGCCGTGCATGCGCTGCGTCTCATGGGCTCGGGGCTGTTCGATGAGCATCCGCAGCTCGCTCTGGTGCTCGGCCACCTGGGCGAGGGATTGCCAATCTCGATGTGGCGCATCGATCACCGCAACGCTTGGGTCGAGGCCCCGAAACTGCACGCGGCGCGCCGCAACATCGCCTACTACTTCCGCAACAACGTGCACATCACGACGTCCGGCAACTTCCGCACCCAGTCGCTGCTCGACGCGTTGCTCGAGATCGGCTCGGACCGGATCCTCTTCTCCACCGACTGGCCTTTCGAGAACGTGGATCACGCCGCGCGATGGTTCGACGGCGCGTCCATTAGCGAGGCGGACCGTCTCAAGATCGGGCGCACCAATGCGAACCGGCTGTTCGGGCTCGGGCTCGACACGGGGCCGTCCTAGCCGCCCGCTCCGCTCTCGCGATTGGCCTCGAGCCGCCGGCCGGGGGGAAAGCTCACCGGCAGGCGGCCGATGAAGGCGTAGTCACCCCCACCGAACTGATACACCGGTGCCGCCGACTCCACGCGCAGTTCCGGCAGGCGCTTGAAAAGCTCCTCGAGCAGCACCTTCAACTCCATGCGCGCGAGCGGTGCACCGGGGCACGTGTGGATCCCAAAACCGAACGACAGATGCCGGTTGCTTGGCCGGTTGATCCGGAATTGTTCGGGCGCGTCGAAAACCTTGGGGTCGCGGTTAGCCGCAGCCCATCCGACGTACACATCGCACCCCGCGGGTATGTCGGTTTCGGCGATCGAGACGGGCCGGGTGGTCCTGCGAAAGAAGCCATAGAACGGCGGCCTCAGGCGCAGGGCCTCCTCGACCGCCGCCGGGATCTTGCGCGCATCCTGCATGAGCGCATCGCGCAGCTCGGGCTTCGAGAACACTTCGTAGATGAGGCTCGCCATGGCCGAGGTCGTGCTGTGATGCCCTGCTCCCAGGAATGCAGCGAGGAGCCCGACGTAGTCCTCGTCATCGAGGCGGCGCCCCTCAATCTGCAGACCAGCCAGGTGGGTGAGGTAGTCGTTCCGTGGGCGCGCACGGCGCGCGTGCACTTCCGAGACCGTGAGATCGGCGAAGACCGCCTGTTTGCGGCCGAACTCCTCGGGATTGCCCTGCGCGGCGAACATCTCAATGGCGGCCTTGCGCACCTGCGGCACGAGGGCGTCATCGATGCCGACCAGCCGGCAGATGGTTTCCGCGGGCACGGGCTCCGCGAGCGCCGCGACCATGTCGCAAGCGCCTGACTCGATGAATCCATCAATGTGGCGGTTGATGTCCTCGCGCACGAACGACTCCATGATCGCCGGCGTCTTCCAGGTGATCGCGTCGTTGAAAATGGCCCGCCAGGCTGCGTGCCGTGGCGGATCCATCTCGAGCGCCGGGATGGGCTTGCGCGGCAGCATCGGGCGCAGGACCTGCGGCTCGGATGAGAAAGTCTTGTGATCCGTCATCGCGCCTTTGACGTGGGCGTAATCGACCAGCAGATAGAAGCCGCTGTGCTCCTCGCTGTGGCTCAAGGGGCAGCGCGCACGTGCCTCCTCGAAGACCTCGAGCGACTCCTTCGGCGAACTCGTGTAGCAGCTCCAGCGGCGTGGATCATGAGTCACTCGTTCTCTCCCAAAAGAGCCGTCAAAGCGCCGGGTCGTCCGGTCGGAGCGCCCGTTCCCGCTCACCAGGCGGTGGTACCACCGTCGATCGCAAAGTCGGCGCCCGTCACCCACGACGATTCGTCCGCGGCGAGGTACAGCGCGAGCGGGGCGATGTCCTCGGGCAGGCCCACGCGGCCGAGCATAAGCTTCGCGCTCATCGGCCCGATCCATTCGGGCATCTCGATGAATGCCTTGGTCTGGGCGGTGAGCACAAGCCCGGGCGAGATCGTGTTGCAGCGGATCTGGTGCTTGCCGCCCTCCATCGCGATCTGCCGCGACATCGCGATCACCGCCCCCTTCGCAGCCGTGTGTGCGATCGCGGGCAGCGGCGTCTGTGCGATCTTTCCGGAAGTCGAGCCCACGTTGATGATGGAGCCGCGACCGCGGCGGATCATGTGCGGGAACACCGCCTGGCACGCGTGAAAGACGACATCGACCTCCTCGCGCAACGTGTTGCTCCACTGCTCGTGGGTCATTTCCGGCAGCCACGCGAAATACGCCATCGCGGCATTGTTGTAGAGCACGTCGATGCCGCCGAATTGCTCGACGGCAAAGCACATCAGCCGCTCGACATCGGCGCGCTCGCAGAGATTGCAGGGCTGCAGCGATGCCATCGTGCCCCCGGCGCTGCGCACCGCCTCGAGTGTCGCCCGGGCGCGATCCTCATGCAGGTCGCAGCCGACGACCGCCGCACCCTCCTTCGCAAAAAGCAAAGCCGCCGCGCGGCCCATGCCGCTGCCGGTGCCGGTGATCACGCACACCTTGCCTTTGAGCCGATCCATGGGGCCGCCTACAGCTGGGTCACGTCGCCGTGAATGCGCAGGTCCGCGACCTTGTCACCGCGGCGCCGCAGTACGGTGCAGATCTTGCAAACATACAGGCTGTCGTCGAGGCGGGTGTACATGACGCCGGCTTCCGCAATCCCGAGGCGGCCGTCGTGCAGCGACCAGGCCCCCGAGAGGCTGTGCGACATGCCCTTGATGCGGCTCCAGAGCTGGCCGATCGCGCCGCGGAAGGCCTCGATGCCTTGCGAGGTCGGATAGTTGGCGAACGTGAGCCGCACGTCTTGGGTCATGTGGGCGGATAGACGGTCGAGATCCAGGCTGTCGGCAGAGCGGAAAAACTCATAGATCCAGCCCGCATCCCCCGCCGTATCGGCGTCGCTCGCGAGTGGCAGCTTCTCGCGACCCTGCTCATCCACCGTGCGGCGCACCGCGGCGAGCGTCGAGGCCACGGCGCCCATGTACGCCCCTTCCATGGGCGCGAAGTGGCGGTTCTCGGCCTCGCTTCCCTCGGGAACACCCTGCTTGGTGAGGCCGAAGGAGAAAGTGAGGGTGAGAGCTCCCGAAGCATCCTCGCCGATGACGTTCTCGATGCGTCCGAGCTCATCTCCGCGCACGCGCTCGAAGATGACGCGCGTTTCGGGCTCGAAGGTGACGCGCTCGCGGAGCGGGTTGTTGTTGAGCAGGATGTCGCGCAGCAACCAGCCCTCACCGCGCTCGATGACCTCGCATTTTTGCATGATAGGCACGTAAGGCAGGGCGTTCGCAGCCTTCATGAGCAAGCCATTCCAAACGTCATGGCGGCTCAAGAACGTCTTTCCCGGCTCGTTGACCGGAACGGTTCGGCTCAGTTTGTACAAGCGCATCACCTCGAGTCAGATGGCAAGATAGCCCCCGTCGCACGCCATCGCGGCGCCGTTCATGAAAGAGGCCGAATCCGAGAGCAACCATTTCACCGCCTCGCCGATCTCACGCGGCTCGCCGAACCGGCCGATCGGATGACGGTCCTTCAAGCGCTCGAAAAACGCGCTGAAGCGGGCATCTTCGGTGAGGCGTGCGATCATGGGTGTGCGGATGATGCCGGGCAGGATCGCATTGATGCGGATGCCGCGCGCGCCGTACTCGGCGGCGGCGGCGCGCGTGAGACCGATCACGCCATGTTTCGCGGCGATATATTCCGCGGCATTTTGAATCGCCACCTGGCCGAGCGAGGAAGCGGTGTTGACGATCGCGCCGCCCCCGGTCGCGAGCATTGCCAGCACCTGGTATTTCAAGCACCAGAAGACGCTGGTGAGGTCGACCCGCAGGGCACGCTCCCACTGCGCCGTCGACAGCTCGTGCAGGGGCAGCGCGCACTGCTCAACGCCCGCATTGTTGAAAGCGCCGTCGAGACGCCCGAACCTCGAGACCGCCTGCCCGATGAGCATGCGCACATCCTCCTCGCTGGCGAGATCCGCACGCACAAAGACGGCCTCGCCACCTGCGCTCTGGACGGCCTCGAGCGTGGCGCGGCCCGCCTCCTCAAGGAGATCGCTCACGATCACGCGTGCACCCGCCGCGGCGAGCACCTCGCAAGTGGCGCGGCCGATGCCGCCGCCGCCGCCGGTGACGATCACGGTCTTGTCTTGCAAAACTCCCGAATGCGGCATGATGTTCTCGCAAGGTAAGGCCGGGGCCGTGGCGGTGCGCACACGCGCGGCAGTGGCAATCGTAACTTTCGGGTCACGGGGTCGGTCAAATCACCTGTCGACATGCGGCGCATATCCGCGCGGCATGCGTGCGGCGCGCGCTCTGGCGCCTCACCGCCCGAGCGCCGCGGGCAGCGCCGGTGTTTCAGGCATCAGCTTCGCTGCGGGTAAGACTGTCGTTAGCCGCGGGAATCACTGCCGTATCCGCCGCCGGCAGGCTGCCGTAGAGGCGGAGGAAGATGCGCCGCAGCCAGCGATTGGCGGGATCGATGTGGAAGCGGTCATGCCAGTACTGCGCGATCTGAAATCGCGGGATGTCGATCGGCAGGTCGAGAATCTTCACATCGACGAGCGCCGCGCAGGCGCGTGCGAGCCGGTGCGGCACCACCACCAACAGATCGGTCTGCGAAACGATGGAGGTGAGGCCCATCGTATGTGCGACCCGCACCGCCACCCGGCGTGCGACCCCGGCGGCCCAGAAAGCGCGGTCGAGCACGTTCTCCTGCGACATGTGCCCGCCCCCCGAGGGCTGATAGACCAAGTGAGGCGTTTGCAGGAAGCGCTGAAAGCTCAACGTTGACTGGATCGTCGGATGGTCCGGCCGGACGATGCCGACATAATGCTCCTCGAACAGCACCTGCCGGTGGATCGAGCCCTCGAACTCCTCGAAGTGTCCCACGGCGAGATCGACGTCTCCGGACTCGAGTGCGACCGAGCGCATCCGCGCCGGCGGCACCTGCACGGTCTGGATGTTGACGCCTGGGGCTTCCCGGGCGATGAGGTCGAGCAGCTTCGGCAAGAACACCATCTGGCCGAGGTCGCTCATGAAGATGCGGAAGGTGCGGTCCGATTTTGCCGGGTCAAACCCCATCTCGCCCTCGATCGCCTTGCGGATCTCGCTCAAGGATTGGCGAATCGGGCCCGCGAGCGACTCGGCGCGAGGCGTTGGCGCCATGCCGTCGTTGGTCCGCACGAACAGAGGATCCTCGAGGATCTCGCGCAGGCGATTGAGCTGTTTGCTCACAGCCGGCTGGGTCAGGTGCAGATAGACGGCCGCTTCCGTAACGCTGCGAGTCTGGAAGATCGCATCGAAAACTCGCAGCAGATTCAGATCGAGCCTACTGAAACCCATGGAATTCCCCTCCCCCGGTCGACGATCATACACGCGCCGCGCATCGATCCGGAGCATGGCTCGACGGCCCGGGTTATGTCGTGATTGTATTTCCGGTATGTCGACATTTCATTAGACCCGCCGAGCAGGGCCCCCGTAACGTCGATGACCCATGAGTGCCGCGACCTTCATGCATTTCATCGACAATCGCTTCGTTTCCTCGCCCGGGGAACGGCAGTTCGAGAAGCGCTCGCCCGTCGACGGCAGCATCGTCGGTACCGTGGCCGAGGCCGGTCGTGAGGAAGTGGATGCGGCGGTGCAGGCAGCGAGAGCGGCGTTGCGCGGCCCATGGAGCCGCCTCACCTTGACTCAGCGCACCGACCTGCTCCATGCCGTCGCCCGCGAGATCGAGACGAGGTTCGACGATTTTGTCGATGCCGAGGTCAACGATACGGGCAAGCCGCGCGCGCTCGCCTCGCACCTCGACATTCCGCGCGGTGCGGCCAACTTCCGCATCTTCGCCGACGCCGTCAAAAACGTGCCGACCGAGTTCTTCGAGATGAGCACTCCCGAGGGCGGCAAGGCGTTCAATTACTCGCTGCGCGTGCCGCGTGGCGTGATCGCAGTAATCTGTCCCTGGAATCTGCCGCTGCTGCTGATGACCTGGAAAGTCGCGCCCGCGCTGGCATGCGGCAACTGTGTCGTCGTCAAGCCCTCCGAGGAGACGCCAGCCACGGCGACCCTGCTCGGTGAGGTCATGCAACGTGTTGGGATGCCCGCGGGGGTCTACAATGTCGTGCACGGCTTCGGCGCCGACTCGGCTGGTGAGCACCTCGTCCGTCATCCGGACGTCGCCGCCGTGACCTTCACCGGCGAGAGTGCCACCGGGGCGGCGATCATGAAGAGCGCGGCGGATGGCACCCGGCCGGTGTCACTCGAGCTGGGCGGTAAGAATCCGGGGATCGTGTTCGCGGATGCTGATCTCGAGGCTGCCGTGAACGGGATTGCACGGGCCACGTTTTTGAACACCGGGCAGGTGTGCCTCGGCACCGAGCGTGTGTACGTCGAGCGCCCGATCTTCGAGCGCTTCGTCGAGGCGCTGCGAGTCAGGGCGAACGCCTTGAAGCCGGGTCATCCCTCCGACAAGGCGACCGGCCTGGGGCCGCTCATCAGCCTTGCGCACCGTGAGAAAGTGCTGCACTACTACCGACGCGCCGCGCAGGACGGTGCCCGCACCGTGACGGGCGGCGGGGTGCCGGAGATGCCGAGCGCCATGGCGGGCGGTGCATGGATCGAGCCCACCATCTGGACCGGATTGCCGGAGCACTCGAGCGTCGTGCGCGAGGAGATTTTCGGCCCCTGCTGCCATGTCCGGCCGTTCGACGAGGAGGACGAGGTGCTCGAGCTCGCGAACGACACGCCGTACGGACTCGCGGCCACCGTCTGGACGCGCGACGTGTCACGCTCCTTTCGCATGGGCGCGTGCCTGCAGACGGGCATCGTGTGGGTGAACTCCTGGTTCTTGCGCGATCTGCGCACGCCGTTCGGCGGCGCCAAACAATCCGGAATCGGGCGTGAAGGCGGAGTGCACTCGCTCGAGTTTTACAGCGAGCTGCGCAATGTTTGCGTCGCTACCTGAGGGGGCAAGGCGGCCCCGGTGCAAAGGATTCAAAAAGGCTCATGATTTCCCTCGATGACATACGCTATGTCCGGCTCGGTACGGCGAACCTCGACGATGCGGTCTCCTATGCCACCCGGATCCTCGGCCTCGAGCTCGTGCAGCGCGATCGCGCGGCGGCTTACCTGCGTTCCGATCAACGTGAGCACACGCTCGTCTACACCATCGAAGACGCCCGCCAGCACTCCGTGGGCTTCGAGGTGCGCTCCGCGGCGGATCTCGACGCGGCGGCGGCGCGTCTGGAGCAGGCGCGCATACGCGTGCGTGCAGCGAGCGTGGCCGAGTGCGAGCAGCGGCACGTGGATCGCGCGGTTTTTTTTGCCGATCCCACCGGCAACAACCTCGAGTTGGTCGTGCGGCCGGCCCACGGCAATCGGCGCTACTTTCCCTCGCGCGACGCCGGCATCACCGGCTTTTCTCACATCGGACTGCATTCGCGCTCGCCGCGCGAGGACGAGGAGTTCTGGACCAGCCTATTCAACGCGCGCGTGAGCGACTGGATCGGCGACGCACCGCTCCTGCGCATCGATCCCGTGCATCACCGAATGGCGCTGTTCCCATCAAAGCGCTCGGGGGTGCAGCATATTAATCATCAAGTGGAAAGCATCGATGACCTGATGCGCTCCTATTATTTTCTGAAGCAACAGAACGTGAAGATCCTCTTCGGGCCGGGCCGGCATCCGACTTCTGGGGCGGTATTCCTTTATTTCGAGGGTCCTGACGGCATGGTGTACGAGTACTCGACGGGTGTGCGCATCATCACCGACGAGGAAGGCTACCGGCCCCGACAGTTCCCGGCGGAGAACCGCTCGTTCTGCGCCTGGGGCGCGGTGCCCGAGATCCCGGAGTTCACTGCGACCGAGGCGCACTGTGCCTGAGCCGGAAGATCTCGCACCGGCCTACGCGATTCGCTTGCGGCTCGCCGGCCATGCGCTCGCCCGGGCGGGCCTGGTCCACGCCTACGGTCACGTCAGCGTCCGCCTCGACAACGAATCCTTCGCGGTCACCGCCGCGAAGCCTCTCGGGCTCCTCGCAGCGGGCGATGAGCCGGTCAGGGTACCGCTCACCGGCTCGCTGCCCGCGGCGGTCTTGCCGGAAGTCGTCATGCATCAGCAAGTCTATCGCCGGCGCCCCGACGTCGAGGCGGTGGTCCGCTTTCAATCGCCCCAGCTCATCACCCTCTCAACGCTCGGCCGCACCCCGCGGGCACGCCATGGCTTCGGCGCCTATTTTTCCCCAGCGCCTCCGCTGCACGATGACCCACGGCTCGTCCGCGATGTCGACCGTGCCGGGCGGGTCGCGGATCAGCTCGGCGCCAGCCGCGCCATCGTGCTGCGCGCCAATGGTGCCCTCTGCGTCGGTCGCTCGCTCGAGGAGGCGCTGACGCTCGCTTGGTATCTCGAGGATGCGGCGCGCGTCGAGCTAGGCGTCCTTGCCACGGGGCAAACCGGCCTGGAGCTCACTGACGGGGAAGCCCGGGACCGGGCGATCACCACGGGCGGACTGTACGAACGCATGTGGGAGTGGCTCACTCGCGGCGAGTCGATCGATTCTTCTGCAAGAGGTCCGCATTCATGAACGAGTCGCCCAACGATTCCCACACGACAACGGCCGCCGCCAAGGAGCCCACGCTCAAGCTCAAATTCCTTTCCCACGGGACGCTCGAGAGCCGGGACCTCGACTTCACCCGACGCTTCTACGAGGAGTTCCTCGGCTTCGAGGTGGTTCGCCCGAGCAAGATCTCTCTGTGGTGCCGACTCGGTGGCCAGCACATCTACGTGGTCGTTCAGGTGCCGGAAGGCAAGAAAGGCGAGATGCCGATGCTGAATCACAATGGCATCGACGTCGAGACCGAGGAAGAGGTCGATCTGTGCCATCGACTGGTGGTGCGCGATGCCGAGCTTTGGAAACTTCACAAGATCAGCAAGCCCATCGTGCAGCACGGGACCTACAGCTTCTTCTTCTGGGATGCCGACGACAACAGCTGGGAGATCCTCGCCAACCCCCCGGGCGGCTACAGCTGGATGTTCGAGCGCGGCGATCAGCCGGGAATGGGCCACTTGAGCCGCAACTTCGCGCGACCGGAGTCTACGCGGCGCAAGACGCCCGGCGCCTGAGAAGATCGTGCGCGAGAGCTCCTATCGGCTGGCAAGCTTCACCACCGCGCACGGATCGCAGGCGGGGGCCGTGCGTGCGGGCATCGTCATCGACGAGCGCATCGTCGGGCTCGATGCGGTGCTCGGAGGCGCCGCCGGAAGCGACTCGGTGGCCAGCGCCCTCGCGCACTGGGCGCAGGTGGGCCCGCAGCTCGGCGAGGCGGCACGTGCCGTGCGTTCGGGGCGCGCCGAGTTCCCCTGCGAGTCGCTCGGCCGGGTGCGCTTGCTCGCTCCGATTGCGCGGCCCGGGGTCATATTCTGTGCTGGCGCCAACTATCACGACCACGTCGCTGCGATGACGAAGGCGCTCGGGCTGCCCCCGGAGCCGGATCCCCACGCGGCGGGCCTGAAGCCATGGCACTTCATCAAAGCCTCGGCGAGCTGTGTCCGCGGGCCCGGTCCCATCGAGCTGCCCACGTATTCCACGCGGGTCGACTGGGAGGCGGAGATCGCCATCGTGATCGGACGCAAGTGCCGCAACGTCAGCGAGGCGCACGCACTCGAGTACGTCGCGGGGCTGAGCATCGTAAACGATCTGTCGGCGCGCGATCATCTGCGCCGCTCCGGCGTCGCGGTTGAATCGCCTTTTCGCTACGACTGGGTGTCGCAGAAGTGCTTCGAGGGCGCGCTGCCCTTCGGGCCCTGGATCTGCCCGCTAGAGGAAATCCCCGACATCGGCGCGCTCGGCATCAGGCTCTGGGTGAACGATGTGCTCATGCAGGACTCCTCGAGTGCGCACATGATCTTCTCGGCGGCGGAGCAGATCGCCCACCTCAGCACGCGGCTCACCCTGCACCCCGGTGACGTGATCGCGACGGGCACGCCTGCCGGCGTCGGGGCGGAGCGTGGCGTGTTTCTTAAGGCCGGCGACTCGGTGCGCATCGAGGTGGAGACGATCGGCACCTTGACCAACCAATTCACGATCGCCGGCAGTCCATCGGCCGAGGGCGCATCGCCCGTCGCATGAGGTTCCCATCAGATGTCCAGCCTACCCTCACGCGCCACCGAGTTCATCAATCTAAGTCCGGTCGATGAGTCGGCGCCGGGCCGCCTCTCGCCCGTGGCGTCGGCGCCGCGACTCGAGCAGCTGGTCAATGCCGCGCGCGAGCTGGTGCCGTATCTCCGCGACCACGCCCAACGCACGGAGGCTGAGCGACGCGTCTCGGTCGAGGCCACCGAAGCGTTCCAAAGCGCGGGGTTCTTCAAGCTCATGCAACCGCGCCGTTACGGCGGCTACGAATACGGCTTCACGGCTTTCATCGACGTCATCAGCGAGATCGGGCGCGGCTGCACCTCCTCGGCTTGGTGCTGCGCGATCGGGTGCGGCCATCAGTGGATGATCGGCTGCTTCCCGGAGGAGGCCCAGGACGATGTGTGGATGGGCGATCCCAATGCGTTCGCGTGTGTATCGTACGCACCGACCGGCACGCTCGAGGTGGTCGAGGGTGGATTCCGCGTCCACGGAAAATGGCAGTTCGTCTCCAATGCGGACAACTCGCAGTGGGTGATCCTCGGGGCACAGTTCCCTGGCCCCGAGCGGGGCGCCCCTCCCGAGGCGGGCTTTCTGCTGCTGCCGCGATCCGACTGGCGCATCGAGGACAACTGGTACGTGTCCGGCCAGTCCGGCACGGGATCGAAGGCCATCGCGATCGACCAGCCGACCTTCGTGCCGGCGCATCGCAAACTGAGCGTCGCGCAAGCGGCGGCGGGCTCCTCGCCCGGCGCACGCGTCAACACGAATCCGATCTACTCGATCCCCTTCATCTCCGCGCTGCCGGTCTGTTTGATCTCGCCGCTCCTCGGCACGGCCTTGGGCGCGGTCGAGGAGTTCGTGGCCCTGTGCGGCACGCGGGTGACGCGCGGTGCCGTTGCCGGCAGCGGCAACCGCCTCAGCGAGTTCTACCCGGTGCAGTCGAAGGTGGCCGAGGCGTCGGCCATGGCGGACGCCGCGCGGCTCATCATCACACGCGATACTGCCGAGGTCGAGAAGAGCATCTTCGCCGGCCAAGGGCTTAGCATCGATCAGCGCATCCGCAATCGGCGCGACCACGCCTTTGCGGCGAAGCTGGCCCGCGATGCCGTCGACCTGCTGTTCTCGGCCGTGGGCGGCAGCGGCCTTTCGCTCGATCAACCCATCCAGCGGATGTGGCGGGACTCCGCCGCGATCGTCCGCCATATCACACTCAACTGGGATGCGGTGTCCGCGATGGTCGGGCAGCACCTGCTCGGTCTCACTCCGAAAGGGCAGTACTGAGCGGCAGGAACCTGCATGTACTCCTGGATGCTGATCACCGGCGACACACCCGTCACGACCGATGCGCTCGAATTCAGGCAATCGCTGGGATCCTTCCCGACCGGTGTGTGTCTCGTCACCACCGTCTCCGAGCAGGGCAAACGCGAGGGCATGACGATCAACTCCTTTGCCTCGGTATCGCTGGCGCCGCCACTCATCCTGTGGAGCATCCGCGACGATGCGCGCAGCGCCGATGCGTTCATCGGCTCCCGGCACTTCATCTTGAGTGTGCTCGCCGCGAGCCAGGAAAAGCTCGCCCTCCACTTCTCACGGCCGGCCCCGGATAAATTCGCTGGCTGGGAAGGCGAATTCGACGAGGGCATCGGCGGCACCCCGCGCCTGCGTGACAGCGTCGCGACGTTCGAATGCACCACCTATTCGCGCCACCAGGAAGGCGATCACACAATCCTCCTCGGCCGCGTGGAGGTGCACCGGCGCACGTCGCACGTGCCGCTGTTGCTGCATCTCGGGAAGATGGGATCGCTGTGGAGCCTCGCGGAGAGTCCCCAACCGCAGCACTGACGGCGACGTTCATATTCATTGGCAATGGCCCGCATTGCCATTTGTCATTCGAGACGCGAAGCGCATCAGGCTAAGGTGCATTCATCACAACGATGAGCTTCGAGGGGAGTCGAATGACGGGGAAACCGGCCAATGCGCCGAATGATCGTCGATCGACGCAGTCGCCGCGCTACGATTTCGAGCCGATCATCAACCGCAAGCCGGTGCCATTCCCGGGCGGCAAACGTCTCGCGATCCTGATCTACGTCAATATCGAACACGTCCCCTTCGGCTCGACCGCGCCGGCCCATGCGGTCTATCCCGGAACGCTGCATCTGAGCCCGGACATCCTCAACCATGGCTGGCGGGACTACGGCAATCGCGTCGGCCTGTGGCGGATCATGCGAGCGATGGATCGCCACGGCTTTCGCGGCACGGTCAATCTCAACAGCGACGTCTGTCGCGAATATCCGCAAATCATCCGTGAGGGCAACAAGCGACGCTGGGAATGGGGCGCGCAGGGCGACAACAACACGAGCGTGCTCACCCACATGTCGGTCGAGGAGCAGCGTTCATTCATCAAGCGCAACCTCGACATCATCGAAGCCGCGACAGGCCAGCGCCCGCGAGGATGGCTCGGCATGTTCCTGGCGGAAAGCTTCGAATCTCCCGATCTGCTCGCCGAGGCGGGGATCGAGTACGTGTCAGATTACGCGCACGACGAGCTGCCCGTCGCGATGCGCGTCAAGACGGGCTCCCTCGTGACGATGCCTTATACCCTCGAGCTCAACGACGTGCCCACCATCGCCGGCAAGGGCGCTTCCGGCGAGGTGTTCGGGCAGATGATCCGCGACCAGTTCGACGTGCTCTACGAGGAGGCGATCGAGCTGCCCCGGGTGATGTCGATCTCGGTGCACCCGTTCATCTCGGGCCACCCCTTCCGCATGAAGCACATCGAGGCGGCCCTCGCATACATCGCGAGTCATAGCGCCATATGGCCGACGACCGGGGGCGAGGTGAGCGACTGGTATCGCACGCACCATCTAAAGCACAAAACGGGGGACGCATGACACGTAATTTCAAGCGCGTTGCGGCTGTTTCGGTCGGTCTCGCCAGCTTCGCCGCGAGCCGCATCTGGGCGTCCGACGCGGCGCCGGCTGCCACGAACTCTAGCGACGCGTTGCAGGAGATCACGGTCACCGCGGAGAAACAAACCGAGAATCTGCAGAAGGCGCCTGCGGCGGTGACCGCCCTGCCGACCGATATTCTGATCGACGCAGGGGTCACGGACCTCAGGCAGGCGCAGCAGGTGGTGCCCTCCGTGCGATTTCAGGCGGAGGGCAACAACACCCAGGTGTTCATCCGCGGAGTGGGCGCCAACCTCGATTTCCCGAACGTCGAGCCGAACGTCGCCTTCAATTTCGCCGGCATCTATCTGCCGCGCGAGGCAACGAGTGCCGCCTTTTTCGACGTCGCGCAGCTCGAGATACTACCCGGATCCCAAGGCACGCTCTATGGGCGGAGTGCGATCGGCGGCACGATCAATCTCACGCCCGCCAAGCCCTCGTTCAACAACGACGGGGAGACGCTGATCGAGGCGGGCAACTATTCGTACGTGCACGCCACCGTCACGCAGAACGTCAAGGTCAGCGACAGTATCGCGCTTCGGGCGGCCCTCGATTATGCCTATGACACTGGTTACGAGGTGACCGGAGCGGACTCGAAGAACGACCCAAGCGCTCGCCTCTCGGCGTTGATCAAGCCCTCGGACGCATTGAGCATCTACCTATGGGCGCAGGCGGCCGAGAAACGCGGCTTTACGGAGAATCTCGTGAACAAGGGTACGAACCCCGCGACGGGTGCCTATTGCGAGATGTGCTATTTCTTCACCAACCCGTGGAACGACACGCGCACCGGCCGATACGCAGCGCCGTTCGGCCAGACCGATGCGGCACGCAACCACTACAAGACCGACATGATCGGCGGTGAGATCGACTACCAATTCGAGCACATGACCCTGAGCTACCTGCCCTCGTATCTGTACCTCGACGCCAGACCGATCTACTGGCTGAGCGCGATCGAATCGACGAACACCGCGCATTACAACCAGATCTCGCAAGAGTTGCGGCTGTCGAGCAACGGTCCGGGGTCCTTCAAGTGGCTGGTGGGACTCAACTACTATGACTCCCGAAACAGCGGCTCTGAATATCTGTTCGTCAATGAGCCCTTCAGCTTCTATCAGACCAACGTCAATTCCGACATGCTGCAAGGCTCGTCGCTTTTTGGCCAGCTGACGTATAGCGTCACCGACGCCTTCCGTCTCACCGGCGGTGGCCGCGTGAGCTCGACCAAGCGCGAGGCGAGTGGCTTCGAGGTGGTGGCGCTTGGCGGTGCACCCTACGAATTCGACAAGACCTACAATCACGTCGACTGGAAGGCGGGGTTCGAGTACGACGTGGCGCCGCAAGTCATGGTCTATGGCGTCATCCAGACGGGATTCCAGCCGGGGACCTTCAACGCGCTTCCCAACACCTCGACCTTCAGCAATGAGGTCCACCCGGAGGAGCTCAAATCATACACGGCCGGCTTCAAGTCGCGCTGGCTCGATGACCGCCTGCAAATCAACAACGAAGCTTACTACTACGCATTTCACAACCTGATCATCCAAGCCTACGACATATCCGCCCCCTATAACCTCATCTTCAACGGCGACAAGGTCGGCATCCGCGGCGATCAGCTCGACATCCTCGCGCGCGTTCTGAACGAGGACACGGCAAACTTCAATGTCGGTTACTCGCGGGCACGCAATGTCGATGTCGTCGATACCAACGGTAAAAGCTATGACGGCTTGCAGCCCGCCTATGCCCCAGACTGGGTGATCGAGGCGGGCTACACACACAATCAGCCGCTCGCGAATGCAACACTGCGCTGGCATCTCGATGCCCGCTACGAGAGCTCCTGGTTTGCGGACTACGTCCACAACAAAGGGACTGAGCAGACCGGCTCCGCCAAAGCCGATGCCTCTGTCACCTATGATGCCACTGCTTGGACCGCAGGCCTCTGGGTGAAGAACATGACCAATCGAGCCGTCATTGCAGCGACCGCGGCCGCCGGCATTCCGGGACCGGCGACTGCTTATCTCGAGGATCCGCGCACGATGGGTGTGCGCTTCACAATCAAGTATTAAGAGGTTTGCGATGAGTGCCCCCAAAAGCCGCTCTCCGCCGACGCAGGCCCAGATGATCGAGACCTTGTGGGCGCGCTCCGAGGTGGAGCGGGTAATGCTCAATTTCGGCCGTGCGCTCGATCTGGGCGATTGGCCGCTCTATCGCAGCTGTTTCGCCGACCGCTTTCGGGTGAACTTCGAGCGCCTGACGGGTCAGCCCGAGGTCGAGGTGGATGCGGATCTTTGGACGAGGTTCGCCGAGGTCATCCTTAGCCCCGTCCGCCGTCACCACCAGTACTCGAATTTCTCGATCACGCTCGAAGGGGATCGTGCCGAGGCAGTGGTCTATATGGTGGCCCGTCACTGGAAGCCGACCGATGGCGGCGCGGCCGAGTACATCCAGAACGGCTGGTACGAAAACACGTTTCAGCGCATCGATGATGAGTGGAAAATCACGCGCCTTTTGCACACATATTCTTGGATCACAGGGAACGGAGCGCTGTTCGACATGAGAGACCCCGAGCTCGTCGCAATCATGGCGCAGGTTTTCAATCCAGACCGGCGAGTGGGAGGATAGTCGTCATCGGCATCCCTCAGCCAGTCGTGCTGGCTCACAAGATCGCGGTGTCGATGCCTGCGTAAATATCCATCCTCGACAGGGGGCGCTGCATGCCCCCAACTCTCTAGCTTCTTCCTTCCGAGGTCCACAATGCCCACCCATGTCCTGATCGCCTTTTACTCCCGCAACGGCTCAACCGAAGCGCTCGCGAACGCCGTAGCCAAGGGGGCCATGAGCCAGAGCGCAGAAGTCCGGCTGCGCCGTGCCCGCGACCTCGTCGACCCGGCGATCATCGCCCGCGTGCCCGGCTGGGCCGAGAACAAAGCGCGGATGGAGACGGAATACGAGGCGCCAACCGAGGCTGATGCCGAATGGGCCGACGCCCTCGTATTCGGCACGCCGACCCGCTTCGGCGCGACCACCGCCGAACTCAAGGCCTATATCGACAGCCTCGGCGGCCTCTGGTTTCAGGGCAAGCTCAATGGCAAAGTCGGCGCGGTCTTCACCTCAACTTCGACCCAGCACGGTGGCAACGAGTCGACGCTCCTCTCTCTCTACAACCCAATGGCGCATCTCGGGCTGATCATTGTGCCGCTGGGTTACGCCGATCCGGTGCTATTCCGCGCTGGAACGCCCTACGGCGCCTCGTCCGTTTCCGGCCAGCAAGGCGCGGCGCCCACCGCCGACGAACTTGAAGTGGCCACCTTCCAGGGGCGGCGAGTGACAGAGGTGGCTAGCGCACTAAAAGGCGCCCAGGTCGAGGGCAAGCTCGCCTGACCGAGCATGCATGGGCTGCAATCGACCTTTGAATAATCTCCATTCCACCTCGCGTGGACTACGAGCTGACACCGCTCGGACGAGAGCTGGTGCCACCATTGCAGCGCTCTATGAGGGGGCGGTTCAGCACCGACCCCAGATGCTTGGGTCGACGCAGAAATTTCAAACAAAGCAGCGCAGAGCTGCCAATCAGCCCTTATAACGACGCACGTCGGATCAGTCCGCGTCCGCGCCGCCCGAGGTAAAAGGACATTGACAACGGCTGCACCAGGTTCCCCTATGGCGGGGTTACTGGCCCGTTGGGAAACCAGGACCGGCGCTTGAATACTGCTTTGGCATGCTCGCGAAAGCCTGCCGCGGATGAGGATTATCTCTTCGCGTTGGCCGCTCGGATACGCAGAGCAGCGGGCGGCGGTGCCCCTGCGGCGCGCGCCACCTTCAGAGCGCTTCCCATCCAGGCTAAATCGTCCAACATCACCGTCAAGCCGACATTCAAGGCGGGAGTAACCGGTCGGCCATCAGCGCCAAAAGCGCTCGCAACAAACGGAATCAGTGTCTGGGTACGAATCGGGTTCGCCTCAGCCTCCAGCATGATCTGGTTGAGATGTTCGACCGCCCGAACACCCGCGGATACTCCAAGGCTATAAGCGACAAAAGCAACGGGCTTGTGGCGGAAGCCGTACGAGAAGAAAACGGTGTCGATGGCGTTCTTGAGCACAGCCGGAACACTGTGATTGTATTCCGGCGTAACGATGATATACGCGTCCGCTTCCTTGATCTTGTCGTCCCAACGCTTCACCAGGGGATCGGAATACGTCGGGTTGGCAAAGTCACCAACGGTTTCGATGGTTTCTTGGAAGTGCGGCAGCGGCCACTCACGCAGATCTACCGTCTCGACTGCGAACGCCCCATGTGAGCGAGTGATGGGCTCGAACCAATGGCAAACGGGGTCGGCATTGCGACCGCTCCGGGTGCTGCCAATGATGATCTGGAGATTAAGCATGCTATTCCTCGCATTGTGGGGATCTCCCGAATCGTCCGGTTGCGCTTTTACTACCAATATTTATATACTAATACGTACATGTCAAGCGAACCAGAATACTTGGGGTGGCTGGTCAAGCGAGTTCAATACGCCCATCACCGCGCCTTGGATAAACGTCTCGGGTCCCTAGGGGTTAGCCTTGTACAATGGAATGCGCTTCGAGAAATCGAGCGCAATCCGGGATGCTCCCAGCATCGCCTGGCGGAGCAGACATTCAATTCCGATCAGGCGTTCGGCTCGTTGCTGACCCGATTGTTGGCGGCGGGCTGGATTGAGCGACACCCGGGAACGGGGCGTGCGACCATCCATCGACTCACTCCGTCGGGACGATCGCTTCTCCTTGATGGACAGAAAATCGTGTCCGAGGTCACCACCGCGTCATTCCGACCCCTGAGCAAGCACGAACGGCAGGTGCTAGGCCGTATATTGAACAAGGTTCTTGACCAGCGGCGCACCGGGTAGCTGTCCCGGCTCCTGTGAGCCAGTATGAAACCCCCACACATAGCGACGCTTCAGCCGCTGTTTCGCTATTGCAACAATTTCATCTTGCGAAGAATCGCAGCGTATTCTGACTCGCCCTCGACATTTCGCAACAACAATTCGCCTCGGATCCAATAGAGGCGGCTGTCATGTCGCGCGTACGCCTGCTCGAGTCGGGCTAGCGCCCGCCTCTTCTCTCCCCGATAGGCGAAAGCGCCGGCGACCGCCGTGGGAGAGGTAGCGTCTCGTGGAAGCAGCATCAGGCGCGCCAATATAGCGTCTGACTCCTTCATACGGTGCTCCGCCCAGTAGGCCGCCACGAGATGCGGAGTGGGCGTCTCGTTCGGGTTGTCGATTCTGAATTCCGACATTGCATCGCCCACCCGACCTTCCAGCAAAAGGATTTCGCCGAGCACTCCGTGCGCACCAGAATAGGTCGGGCTAATCTCCAAGGCGCGCCGAGCGGCACTCTCAGTCTCGGCTGGACGATCGAGATGCATATACACGTTCGAGAGAGCTGTGTACGTGGCAGCGTCAAGCGGGTCAGCCGAATTCACGGAATTCAGATACTGCAGCGCCCCGCTCCAGTCACCGACCGACGTGCGCTCCGTAGCTGCCTCGATCAAGACGAAGGGATTTCGCGGAGCGAGCGCTGCTGCAATCTTAAATTCCGCTTCGGCAGCTGACCAGTCCCAGTCATACTGGAACTGTACGGCGCCCAAAACCGCGTGGGCGAGCCCCGATTTTGGCTCGAGCTTCAGCGCTGCCACGGCAGCCGCACGGGCCCGTTCGTATCCAGTCGTGGGGGGAACGTAGCCCATCTCGGCGAGGTCGAACTCGGTTGCTGCCAGCGTCTCGGCCGCTGGCACGAACGCCGAGTCAATGTCGAGCGCTCGATGCAAGTCGGCTTCAGCTTCCTGGAGCCCGCGCTCGTCAAACCGATAGATTGCGTGTTGGGCCCGCAGATACAAATCGTACGCTTCGCTCTTGTGCGTCGATGCGGCCCATTGCGAGAGAAGCGATGGTGCAACCTCCAGCTGAAGACCTCTCACGAGGCTTGCGGCGATTTCCGCCTGTACCTGGAGGACGTCATTGACAGCTCGATCATAGGTCTCCGACCAGCGATGTGCGCCATCACGTGTGTCAATCAATTGAGCGGTGATGCGCACATGGTCACCCGATCGACGAACGCTACCTTCGGCGACGTAGGCGGCGCCAAGCCCCGCCGCAATCGCGCGCCAATCGTCGCCCCTGCCTTTGTAGCTAAATGATGAGGCGCGGCCGACTACCTTGAGGTTCGGAACCTTGACCAGCAGGTTGATGATCTCTTCGGCGATACCTTCAGCGAAATATTCTTGATCCTTTTTCTCGCTCAGATCGACAAACGGAAGGACAGCGATCGATCTCTCTGAAATGAGGGCAGGCGTTAGTGCTGCGGATCCGGGTGCAGTGGCCTTTTCGACTTGTCGGACGGGACCGTGTGATACCCATTCACTGCTCACAAGCGCGAGCACCCCGACTGCAACGGCACAAAACGCAGTTACGACTAAAGCGTGTCCTAATGAGCGCTCGATTAGGACTGATCGCAGGGTGCGCAATCGGCGGGTGATTGAGAAGTGTCGCGATGCGGTGCACGAACTCCGCCTGCACTTCGCCCATCGGCATCCTAATCCACTGAACCTCCCGAAACTTTGCCGGCACCAGCGCGTCGGGCTCAGTGGTACCGTCCACAATAACCGGTACGAGGAACGGCATCTCGGTAGCCATCAGGTGCGATCGGTCGACCGCCAGCTTCCATTCCAGGCGGAAATAGCCCTCCGGTCTCGCCTGCGTGTGAGCCGAGATGATCGGGACAAACAGCGCACAGTCCCTGATCTGCTGACGGATCTTATAGTCCCAGACGTCACCGCCCCGGAGTTCGGACTGATCGAACCAAACTTCAACTCCGGCGACGCTTAGCGCGCCGCAAATGCGTCTCGCCACGTCTACATCTTCTGACGCGTAGCTTAGGAATACGCCCTTGGCTGACTGAGTCACTGAATGCCCTTTGCCATGGCGGCTTCCGGCTGTTCGACGTCGCCGACAAACCCGCCGTGGATGCAGCTTATCCGATTTCAGATACCTGCTTGCGGGCGGCCGATTGGCCTGAGAGCTCCTCCCTCTGATCCGGCCGCTTGCCACCCTCCTACCCCGGATTCACTCGCGAAGAACTAAGAAGCTCGGTCTCACGCTTGGCGCTCTGCGCACTCAGAGCCCGAGCCTTTCGCATCGCCGACAGCCTCATCAGAGTGATGAGGGCAACTTTAATGGCTAAACCGTAGGACGCATTGCCGCCGCGATCGGGCCAGACCCGGGGGCACATGGAGCGCGCGATCCAGCTGCTGTTCCTGATCATGGCTGTCTCTCCGGCGGCTGCAGGGAGTGTGCGCACATGTCAGCCGCGGTGGATGAAACGCCTGACGGCCCCTGGCATGATGCGTCATGGACGCCCGTCAAGGGTGAGCCAGGGAGCCGGCCATAGGATCAAGCGCTCTTCAAGGTAGCCGATACGGCAGTTGGACGGCGACGTCCGTGGCTCGTGGCGCGGGCGGCTTGACGGTGCTCGCCGCCGTTTCGGTGCTGACCGGCTGGGCACTCGGCATCGAGGCGCTGATGAGCGTATTGCCGGGGCAGACCAAGATGTCCCCGCTCACGGCGCTCACATTTGCGCTGGCCGGTTCGGTGCTCTGGCTCAGCGTCTCGGGATCCGACTCCCGCGGGGCACTCGCCCGCGATAGCGCCTGGCGGAAATGGGTTGGATCCGGCTCTGCGCTCATCGCCCTGATCGGCGCCTACCGGCTCTGCGATTATGGCTTCGGCTGGAATCTCGCCATTGATCAGCTCGGTTTTGAAGGAGGGTTGCGGCGCGGGGCGGGAAACGGGGCCCTCAGCCTTATGGCGCCAGCGACGGCGGTCGGGTTCCTCTTACTCGGATCGGCACTGACGCTGGTCCGCACGACGCGGCTCTTCGGCGTATTTCAGGCGCTGTGCCTCCTGGTGGCGATGAGCGGCTGGCTCGGGATCAGTCACTACATCTTTGGCGGCGAGCCGCTGCTGCCTTACACCAAGATGGCATTCCACACCGCGATACTCCTTCTGGTACTGAGTGCTGGAACGCTGTGTGCGAGAGCGGATCGAGGGCTGGTCGCCCTCTTGCGGAGCGATAGCGCGGGCGGCTCGATCGCCCGAAAGTTGGTACCGGCGGCGGTGTTCGCCCCGGTGATCCTCGGGTGGCTGCGGCTCGAGGCTCAACGCGCCGGGTGGATTGACACGGAAGCGGGCATCTCGCTGTTCGCGCTCTCGAATATCGTCGTCTTCGGTGGACTGATCTGGGCCACAGCACTGTCCTTGCATCGGGCCGACATCGAGCGCCGCGCCGCGCAGCGCAAGGTGCATGCCCAGCTTGAGCGCCTGAAGCTGCTCGAGCAGATCACCCATGCGATCGGCGAGCGTCAAGATCTGCTCAGCATATTCCAGGTCGTGGTGCGAGCGGTGGAGGAGCAGCTGCCGGCGGACTTCGTGTGCGCGTGCCGATACGATGAGACGAATCGGCTCCTCAGCATCACCAGCATCGGATTGCGCAGCCAGACGCTCGCCCTCACCCTGGAGCCCGCGCTGAGCGAGGAGGCTTGCATCGAGATCGACGATAACGGGCTCTCGCGCTCGGTGCACGGAGAGCTCGTCTATGAACCGGACCTCGCGGTCGTGAACCTGCCGTTCGCACAGCGTCTGGTGCGCGGGGGACTCGCCTCACTGGTCCTCGTGCCGCTCGTGGTGGAGACCAAGGTGTTCGGGTTGTTGGTGGTGGCGCGTGGCGAGGCGCGCAGCTTCTCGAGCGCCGATTGCGAGTTCCTGCGCCAATTGGGGGCGCATACGGCGCTCGCCGCGAACCAGGTGCATCTGTATGCACAGTTGCGGCTCGCCTACGAGGATTTGCGACAGAGCCAGCAAGTAGTGATGCAACAAGAGCGTCTGCGCGTGCTCGGCCAGATGGCGAGCGGCATCGCACACGACATCAACAATGCCCTCTCGCCCGTCGCGCTATATACGGATTCGCTGCTCGCGAACGAGCGCGGATTGAGCGAGAAGGCACGCGCTTATCTCGAGACGATCCGCCAGGCGATCGAGGATGCGGCCGAGACCATCGGGCGACTGCGCCAGTTCTATGGCGCGCGCCAGCCGGAGACGATCCTCGCGCCCGTATTGTTGAATTCTCTGGTAGAGCAGGTGGTGAATCTCACCCGTGCTCGATGGAGCGATATGCCGCGCGCGCAGGGCATCGAGATCCGGCTTGACACGGAGCTCGCGGCAGACTTGCCGGCGGTTCTTGGAAGCGAGAGTGAGATTCGCGATGCGCTGGTGAATCTCGTCTTCAATGCGGTCGACGCTATGCCAGGGGGAGGCGTGTTGACGATGCGGACCCGGCTCGCTACGGAGGATGGTGAGGTGGATATCGAGGTCTGTGACAGCGGCACGGGAATGGACGAAGCCACCGTCGCCAAATGCCTCGAGCCCTTTTTCACGACCAAGGGCGAGCGTGGTACGGGACTTGGACTCGCCATGGTCTACGGGATGGCGCAACGCCACGGCGGCAGACTGGCGATCGAGAGTGCGGTGGGTCGTGGTACGACGATGCGCCTCAGCTTTCCGGTTGCGCCCGCGCCGGCGGCGGGACCGTCGACGGAGCTCGTCACCGAGAGTGTGCCGATGCGCTTACGAATTCTGCTCGTAGACGATGACCCCTTGCTGCTGCAATCTCTGAAAGATGCGCTGGAGGGTGAGGGGCACACGGTCGAGGGCGCGAGCGGCGGTGAGGAAGGTATCGATCGGTTCCGCGCGGCGAGTGCCGCTGGCACGCCCTTCGCGGTCGTGATCACGGATCTGGGCATGCCCTACGTGGATGGAAAGAAAGTTGCGCTGGCGGTCAAGGCGGTCTCGCCCGCGACGCCGGTGATCATGCTCACCGGGTGGGGTCGACCGATGGCGGCCGAGGCAGCACCGCCGATGGTGGACCGCGTGTTGGCAAAACCGCCGAAACTCGCGCAGCTACGCGAGACGCTTGCGCGGTGCTGTAACGGCCGAAGTGCGTGATGCGTTCGTGTGCATCGTCATTTATCCGGCAGTGCCTCAGCCAATCGTGGGTAGCGCGACGACGAGGAGGTCCGAGTACTGCTTGTTAGCCACCCCGCATGGCGCCCCACCGATAGGCATTTCATAAGATGAAGGCCGCCGAGTACTCGACTCTTCAAGGAGAGCGCGTCATTCGGAGCATTTCCTGCACCCATTCGCCGGCGATCGACGGAGCTACACGAGCTCCCGCCCCGAACAACCCCTCCGCGGCCGGTCGGACCGGGGCGAGCGCAGCGCCGCATCTTGGCACGCCGCCGGGCGGCCCCCCCAATACCGGCCCAAAGGGTCTTCACTGAGGCCGTGTGGAAACTGTATCTATCGAATTATGATGAATAGCATTTCTGAAGTAATTGTTTTTCTTATGGAAGGTCTGTTCATCGAATCGATCTGTCAGCCGTTGAACTAGTGTTACAAATGAGGGCCCGACACAGGAAATATCCGGTTGGTGCCCGAAGTCCTCGATGCGTAATTGCCCTGCCCCAACACTACTCAAAAAAGCAGGAGGTAAGTTGCATCACCGCGCCACCACCCGTTCTCGAGCGCGGTACCACGAGGGCTCGAAATTGCGGTCGAAGCATCTTCTGTCGACTAGATCTTGTGCTTTGGCGGTCCTAGGAGGCTAGCGCGCAGGATGATGGCGGGGGCATGATTCTGGATTTCAGGCATCAAAATTTCCGCGAGATTTTTCCACGCCCAGCCGATGCGATAGCCGTTTAGCTGAACCGAGGCCCGGCCTGAGCGGCTGACGTCACGATGCAACGATCACGCCTCATTGACATTCCCAGCATGTCGCCGGAGAGTGGACTTTCGCATTTTCCGTCGAGCGTCGCGCTAGTGAACCCTGGAATGGCTTAGGCCGCCCAACCAATTAAGGAGACATCCATGCCGAGGATCGCAGCCCGTGACGGTACCGAGATCTACTATCGTGATTGGGGCAAGGGCCCGCCTATCGTCTTCTCGCACGGCTGGCCATTGACCGGGGCTGCTTGGGAAGCACAAATGCTTTTCTTCAACAGCAAAGGTTACCGAACGGTCGCCCACGACCGGCGGGGTCACGGCTACTCCGATCAACCTGGTTCAGGAAACGACGTCGACACCTGGGCGGACGATCTGGATGCCCTGATGAACGGTCTTGATCTTCGCGACGCGGTCTTAGTTGGGCATTCGACCGGGGGCGGTGAGCTGGCGCGCTATATCTCACGTCACGGGACCTCGCGCGTTTCAAAGATGGTGCTGCTCGATACGATCGTACCGGTGATGATGCAAAAGGAGGGAGTACCCGGGGGCGTTCCGAAATCTGTTATCGACACCATCCGTGCGGGAGTCGCACACGATCGCTCCTCCTTCTACCAGGAGCTGTCGGCACCCTTCTTCGGCGCGAATCGCCCAAATTCCCCCGCAACTCAAGGCATGCGCGACTTGTTCTGGTTTCAGGGCCTGCTCGGCGGTGCCAAGGCTCAGTATGAGACCACCTACAGCTGGGAGCTCGACTACACTGCCGATATCGCCAAGTGCGATAAGCCGCTACTCGTCCTGCATTGCGAAGACGATCAGATCGTGCCAATCGGCCCAACCGCGCGCCGCGTACCCTCTATCGTTCCGCACGCGATCCTGAAGGTCTACCCGGGCGGCGCCCACGGTATTGCGATCATCGATCCGGAGCGCGTCAACGCTGATTTGCTGGCTTTCATCAAAGGCGAAATGAGATCTTAAGCAGCGTTGCCCGCAGCTCACGCACATTGCGAGCAGCTTTTTGTCATGCAAGACCTTCGCGAGCATCCGGCTGATGTTTAGGGGCGCTCAGCACCACGAGCGCATGCTCACCGTGTATTCTGCGGAAAGTAGGCGTTGTCTCGCGCTCCCTTCGGCGGTCTCGGTAAATCTCTGATTTCCTTGCATGGCCGACCAACGCCTGATGACAAGGTCCAAAATGGGCCCGGCGAGTTCGTTGATCTCGCGGCCGCGTGTCAGAGCGCCGTTACAGCTTGTATTCGTCGATCTCAATGGCTCGATCGGAGGTCCACCCATGGCGTCCTCTTCACCGTCCCCTCTTATCGAACGCCGTCGCGAGCAGATGTTTCCCGTTTTGAGTTCAGCGCAAGTCGCAACCGCACGGCGGTTTGGCGGCGAGCCGCGACGGTTCAAGCCCGATGAGATCGTGTTCGATGTCGGACAAGCCGGTGTGCCCGCCTATCTTGTTCTCTTGGGTTCGATTAAGGTTCTCCAGCGCGATGGCCTCGGACACGAGAGTGAAATCACTACCCATGGACCCGGAGAGCTGACGGGCGACATTAGCCAGCTCGCGGGTGCTCTGACGCTCACTCAAGGGCGCGCGGGCAACAACGGCGCGGAAGCCGTCCCATTCGATTCCACGCGGTTGCGATCTCTCGTGATCGCAACCTCGGAGATCGGCGAAGCAATTATGCGCGCCTTCATTTTGCGGCGCGCTTTCCTCATACAAGCCGGCGCGGGATTAGTGCTGCTGGGTGCGAGCGACACGCCGGTCGCTCTGCGCTTGCAGAATTTTCTGAGACGAAACTACATCCCGCACACGATGCTCGATCCCGCCGTAGATGCCGACGCTGCGAGCCTGATTGAGCACTTGGGCATATCTCAAGCGGAGTTGCCCTCGCCGTCTGTCCGAACGGTACCATGTTGCGCAGCCCGCATGAGAATACTCTTGCGCATTGTCTCGGCCTGCTCCCGAGCTTCCTTGCGGACCGATTCTATGATGTAGCGATTGTCGGAGCGGGTCCTGCGGGACTGGCTACGGCCGTGTATGCCGGGTCGGAGGGCCTATCGGTCTTGGTACTCGATGCGCAAGCCCCGGGCGGTCAAGCGGGCGCCTCGGCGCGCATTGAGAACTACTTGGGATTTCCGACGGGCATATCAGGCGAAGCGCTACTGGGTCGGGCCTACACGCAGGCACAGAAATTCGGCGCCGTGACCGCAATTCCCGCAGAAGTCAAGCTGCTGAAAGCAGCCCCAAACGATGCATCCTCGGACTGGCGAGGCTACGAGCTGGGGCTGGACGAGGGCCTGCCAGTGCGAGCCGCGGCAATCGTCATCGCGAGCGGGGCGCGCTATCGGAAGCTCGACTTGCCGAACTTGAGCAGCTTCGAAGGACGAGGCGTGTACTACTGGGCGTCGCCAATCGAGTCGAGGCTGTGTGCGCGACGCGAAGTGGTCATAGTAGGCGGCGGCAACTCGGCGGGTCAGGGCACGGTATTCCTGGCGAGCCACGTCTCTCGGGTGCATCTGTTGGTACGCGGCGCGAGCCTGAGCGAAGGCATGTCGCAGTATCTCGTCACTCGCATTGGTGCCTTACGCAACGTCGAGGTTCACACCGAGACCGAGCTCACTCAGTTGATAGGGGACCCGGCCGGAGGCCTGCAAGCGGTTTGCTGGCGCCATCGGCCGAGCGGAAAGGAGGAGCGGCGCGCGATCCACCACGTCTTCTTGTTCATCGGCGCCACGCCGAATACGGACTGGCTCAAGCAATGCGCTGTGAGCGTGGACACCAAGGGATTCGTGCGGACCGGCGAGCCGGCAACGGGCTTCACTGCCGGTATCGAGGGCTGTAAGCGAGATTCTCTACCGCTCGAGACCTCCCTGCCCGGCGTGTTCGCGGTCGGCGACGTTCGCGCGGGCTCGGTGAAGCGCGTGTCCGCCGCGGTCGGTGAAGGTGCCGCCGTAGTCGCGCAGTTGCACGGTTATCTGCACGCCATTCGCCCGGAGCATCAGCCAATGACACCAATGGGCACCAATGCGGAGGTCCGATCGGGAACGGTTCCGCCGCAGACCGAGCGAACGACGAACGCCGCGTCCACGACATCCGCCTCGCAGGGTTGATAGCGGCCACGAAGAGACATCCTTAAGCGCTCGGCGGTACAAAGGCCGAACCTTGATTGCGTTAGCGCCCCGCTGTCCAGCAATGCGGGTTTTCACTGAATCGTACCGATTGCCACGTTGTCGGCGCTTGCTCCAGTATCGCCAACGACCGTAAGTGCTCCTGTCGCTGCATCGATAGCAAACGCCACAATGGCCCCATTATTTATAACGTAGGCAAACTTACCGCTTGGATCCAGCGCGATGAACGTTGGCATGTTGCCACTAGCCTGGGGCACAAACGGACTTGCAGCCATTGGGGTGAGCACGCCAGTCGATGTATCGATAGTGTCGCCTAACACAACACCGGCGAACGCATTTGCGATGTATAAGTACCGGCCAGTTGAGTCGATACTTAGCGCCGTCGAATTTCCCCCGACGAAGGGGCTGCCGGTGACCGCGCCTAAAGCGCCCGTGTTGGAGTCGATGGTCTCGGCATATAGCAACCCGCTAATATAGTCCAGGACATATAGAAACCCGCCTTGGGGATAGGCCTTCAGGTAAATTGGATCAACGAACGAATACGTGCCATTTACGATGGGTGTAAGCGCGCCGGTCGTATAGTTGACGGCATATCCGGAAACCGTATTACTTCCTCGGTTGGCTGTGTAAGCGAATTTACCGGTTGTTTCCGTGGTAATGCTTGTCGCACCGAGATCAACCGAAAACGGGCTGATAGCGGTTGGCTTAAGTGTGCCCGACAACGGGTCCACAGCAAATGACGTCACATTCTGTGATCCACCGGTTAGTACAAAGATCAAACTACCATCTGGAGTGGTGGTAATCGATGCAGGAGAAGGCGATGCGACGGCGTACGGGCTACCAGCAATACTGGAAAGTGCGCCGGATATCGGATCGATGGAGTATCCCAATACGGCATTCCCGCCAAAATCTGTGACGTAAAGGAATTTGCCGTTTGGCGCCAAATCAATTTTTGTTGGCTGAGTGCCGGCCGCAAACGGACTTCCAGCGACAGCGGTCAAAGAGCCGGTCCTTTCGTCGATATAGTATGCGTAAATCTGGGTCAACCTCGTCCCATACAATATGCTCGCAGGACATACGATCGTAACGCTGACATCAGCATTCGCCACGCGTCCATTCGGATTGCTGACTATGCAAGTGTGCCCGGTTGGCTGCGTCAAAATCGTAACCGCGTAATTAGAGCCGCTAGAGACGGGCGTTTGAAACTGGGAGGCACCGCTTACAGTGAGCGCAAGATCGTCTTTACCGTTGTCTTGCAGCACCAAGCCGGCAATATTTGACCGGCCCACGACATTCACACCGATGATGTAGGCGAGCAGCGTGCAAGCCACGGAGATGTTAGAGACGTTTGAACCCGAAACGGTGCCGCTACCATTTGCAACAGTGCAATTTTGTCCCTGGGGTTGTACTGACACAGTGACTGAAAAGGCGGACCCGCTCAAAATCGTCGAACTGAATTTGAACGGGCCATTTGCATCGACTGACGTATCATCCGCGCGGTTGTTTTGAAGAACTACACTGTTGCCGGTCAGAAGACCTGAGACTGTGCCGCTTACGGTGTATGCGTTTGCCTTGCAGCCCACCGCGACATTGACGTTGAAGGAGCTGACGGGCCCAGTGGCCTGTGAAGCCGCGCAGGTTTGGCCCGTCGGCTGCGTCTCGACAGTGACAGCGTACTTGCCACCGGTAGGTATCGGCGTGACGAACGCAGTTGTGCCGTTTGCCGAAACCACGAGCCTATCCGTTCCGTTGTTCAGTAGGACAACATTTTTGCCAGCCTGCAAACCCGTAACCGTAGCGCTCACCGTATAGGTGACTGGATCGCCCCCACCGCCGCCGCAGGAAACTAATAGGCCTACAACTGAACAAAGGGCGCTGACGCGCACCGAGTGTCTAAAATGATCTTGGACAAAGTCCGACGTCCAGCTTGTTGGGCGCATGTTCATCCTTGTTATTCCCCAATCGGCGCCGCTTGTCCTTGCTCGCACGATCGTTCTCCAAGTTAAGCCCGGTGAGCGCTCATCCACGATATCCCCTAGCGAGTGACGCGACCGGATACAAGCTTCATTTCTAGTCAGACACCGCGGCGAATAATGAGTGATTGCTCTTCGCGCCATGGATCCTCTGCCAACCTCCGCAAAGCTCCGACAACGCGGGATTCAACCGAACCATGAGCGTCCCTCGCTCGCTCGCTTGCTCGTACCGATTCGCCTACCTCACCCGCTCATTGCAGTGCGCGGGGCAGCCGCACGCTAAATACCGGTTTCACCCCTTTCGGATCGGACGTGGATCTCACCCCGGTGCGCCTTGACGATCTCTCTTGCAATGAAGAGCCCGAGGCCCAGATGGCTGTTGCCGCCGGCCAGATCCGGCATGGGACCTCGGCTCAGCGGGTCGAACAACGTCGGTAGCGCCTCGGCCGGAATCACAGCCCCCCGGTTCTTCACCAGAACGCAAATCTCGCGTTCCGCGCCTTGCACCTCCAGGATCACCGGAGCGCGGCGGTCACCGTAGGTAAGGGCGTTTTGTAGCAGATTGCTCAAGACCTGCTGAATGCGACCCGGATCCCAGCTCCCGCGGAGCTCTCCCGTCATCTGCAGCTCGAGCGTTTGGTCGGGATGAGCTGATCCCAGCTCATCACAGACCTTCCGGGAAAGCTCGGCAAAATCGACGGGAGCGGGTTCTACCTTGATACCCACTGCCAAGGTCGTGCGGCTGTAATCCAGCAGATCGTCAAGGAGTGCCTGCATGCGGGCACCACTGTCAATGAGCCGCTGGGCCGCTTTTGATACGATCTCATCGGAGCGAGACCTCGCGAGGTGCTGAGCGGTGACTTGGATGGCATTGAGAGGGTTTCGGAGCTCGTGGCCGAGCATTCCGAGAAAGAGGTTTCGTGCGCGATCGATCTCGGCACTGAAGTAGTCGACCGATTCGGCAATGGCCTGATCGATTGCCTCGCCGAATCTGATGATGTCCTTGACAGCCTCGTGATCCTCGGGCTTTCCCGACGTACTCCACAGACGCAGTACGCTCGCGCGCAGCGCACGGTATTCACTGACCATCTGGTTGAGATTGAAACCACTTTGCGCCCGCGCAGCGCCATGGGCCTCCGCTGCCGTGCTGGGGGCATCCGCAAGTACCACTGCCCGGCCCTCAGCCTTCGATCGCTGCTGCTCGGCGCTCTGGGCGGTTCTGAGATCGGCAGCAATCGCCTGCAGGATTAAGGGAGCGTGATCGCGGAGCGCGAGGATTCCCATGCCGGCGGCGGCCGGAAGCTTTGTCGCAGCGAACTGCTCCCACTCGACGAGAATGTCCTCGGCATGACGATCGATAAAATCGGCTAGGCGCATGAGCGATGGTCCCCTCCTACGTCCCTGGGCCCCGGTATCGTCCTCGTGGCCCGTTACTAATATTCGGCAGTTATCCGGCCTATCCACTTCTGCTCACCGGGAGGGCAGCTGTTGGTCGAGGCCACCGAGCCGTGGGCGGGTCGACGCGTGCGCTACGAACTCGCGAAGTAGATGTCGGCCGCGGTGATGTACCTTTCTACCTTAATCGCTTTTTTCAATAGGGGCCGCCACATCGACCGTCTTCTACCTCGTTCTCCTGGCGGCTGCGACCAGTCAGTTTACGCCCGACGGCAGCCCAGAGGAACTAGAGGAAGTGCGGGCCGACGAGTCTGGTCAGCTCCAGAAGGTTGTCGGCCCTCGATGCAGGCGAACCTGCTCGACGACCGCAAATGGAACGGCTGAATGGGGGAGCGAATGTCAGGAACGCACGCCGTCTTGAGTGGACTGCAATACTGCCATGTCGATCCCCTCGCCCAATGTTCTTGGTCGACGTCTCAGACCCGAGTGCAGAGATCGTGGGTAAGTTTTTGGAGCAAAGCCGGCTGACACCCGGATAGCGCTATTGCGCGCCCGAGCAGCTGCATAGCTGCGTACGCCTCATGCTATGAGCCCAATATGGAGCGCGCGAGAAACAGCGCCGAGAGAGTCCGGGCTTCCGAGATCTCACCCGTGATCGCGACCCGGTCGAGGCGCAATAAAGGCCAGTAAACCAGCTCCAGCGGCTCAGGCTCATCACCCTCGAGAGCACAGGGAGTGAGGCCCGTTGCGAGAATGATCTCCGCCTGGTATCCGAGAATTCCCGGCGCCAGCGTCAAGGTATGCAAGACCCTGAGCTCGGTCGCTTTGAATCCCGTCTCTTCCATGAGCTCTCGGTTTGCCGCCCCCAGTGCGGATTCCCCCGGCTCGATCCTCCCCATGGGAAGACTGAGTTCGAAACGATCGAGACCCACCGCATATTCCCGGACGAGAAGCACGGTCGCAGGGTCCGGCATCGCAACGACGAGAGCCGTTCCCGGTCCTGGCCCCGCCGCTATGCGCTCAAATTCGCGCCGGCTGCCGTTTGCAAACTTCAATTGAACGCTTTCGATGTGGAAGAGACGTGATCGCGCGGCGGTGCGCACGCTCAGTATCTCCGGTTTGTCGTGGGCGGAACTTACCGGCCTCAACGAGTTCGGTGCAGATGTAGCAGTCATGACGACTCCGCCGAGCCCTGAAGGCGGCAAAACTCGCCGGCTCGATAGAGAAGGGGGGGCGCCACGTTTCCCACACGGATATCGAGGACGTGGGCAAGATAAATCGAATGGGTCCCGCAGGTGAGGTCTGAATTCACGCTGCAGTCTAGGGCAACGATGGCATCGGCCATCGCTCGGCTGCCGCTCGCCAATTCGACCCATGAAATTCCCTCGAAGCGCACGTGTCCTGGGAGTTTCGCCTGAGAGAACCTCCGGGCGCGATCCTCTTGCCCCTCGGACAGAAAGTTCACGACGAATCGTCGCGACTTCGCAATCAGCGTGTCGGCGGTGGCTCCCCGGTTCACGCATACGAGAATCTGTGGAGGATCGACCGTCACCGAACAGACGGCGGTGGCCGTCAATCCATTTGCCTCGTCACCAAAGCGGGTTGTCACGATCGTCACGGCCGCAGGAACTCGTCGCATAGCGTCTCGGTAGCGGCCGGCATCGACGCACTCGAGCAATTTTGCTTGCACTACACTCCCTCCTTTATTCAGCAAGCAGAGACCTGCCCTAGACTGTGTTCGTTTAACCGGAGAGCACTGGCCCGGGTGCGATGAGGGCCTTCACTCATTGTGCGATGGGTGCAGCTCCCCTCCCAGAAACGTCCCGCCGTATCTCCACTCCGGGCCATGCGGCGGTACTGTTGCGGTGACTCTCCTGTCCACCGCTTGAACGCCTGTCGGAAATTAGCGGTGTCGCTGTATCCAAGGATCTCAGCGATAGCTTCCGTACTTAGGGTCGTCCGGGTCAGATATCCAACCGCCAAATCGCGGCGCGTCTCCCCCACGATCACTTGATAAGAGGTCTGTGCATCCCCGAGCCTTCGTCGCAAAGTCCGGGTCGAAAGAAAAAGCTGACCCGCGACTTCAGAAAGTCTGGGGACTGCTCCTTTAGCACTCAGGACCATCTGCCGCACTCGCCGGCGAATCTCGTCACACCGGCGCAGAGTGGAGATCAAATCAGTGCAGGCGCGCAGACTGTGCTCATGTGTCGTCGCATCGGCTTGCGGCAGCGGCATATCGAGCAATGCGCTGTCGAACGCAACATGACTCGTGGCTCTTTCACACAGCACCGGCACGCCAAACGCCGCCTGCAACTGCGGATGCAGCTCCGGAGAGCCGGCGATCTCCACCCGGTTGATACGGCAGCCCGCCAAATCACGCAACAGAGTGCACAGCTTGGCGACTTCCAACTGCGAGCACAGCTGCAACAGCCCGGGCGACAGATCGAAGCAGTCCTGGAGAACCAGGCGGGCTTCGCTCCCCGAATGCTCGAGATCGATCCGTACTTTGAGACTCAACAACGCGCCGAACTCGCCCACGATCCGCAAGGCATGTCGGAGTGAGGCGCTACTGAGCAGCGCCAACCCCACAATCCCGTAGCTCGTGGGATGCAAACCCAAGCCCACGTGGACTCCAATCAAAGGGTCGTCTGCGATGCGAGCGGCCGTCCGAAGCATGCTCAGCAGCTGACGAGCAGAAACGGGACGTCCGCCGCGGAACAGCGCGAAACAATCATCTAGCCCACGTTCGGATAGCCACCTACCAATCGCGAGCGCCTCAGGGGCCGCCAATAGCTCATCGTCGGGTAGCACGTTCGGAACCTCCGGCCATCGGACCATGTACCGCTCCGCTTCGGTGGCTGCGCTCGCTTCACAGCAATCAATCTGAGAAGCATTCTCACTATAGGTCACATATACCATGTTTTCTGTGTCAAGTGTACTATTCACTCCCGGAACCCCTCTCGTAGCGCCAATGGCGGCGTACCAGGCGACTAGGACCTTTGAGGTGTGCAACACTTGGACGCAATGAAACGCCAGCTTCCGAGCAGCTATAACCCCGCGCGTGCGGCTAAGCTACTGAACCACAAGGAATCGGCCCGCGACAGACAGCGGGAAAAGCGGATTGAGGAAATCGTCGCGGTGGCGGTGGAACTCTTCGCGAAGGAGGGGATGAGCAGCTTTTCTATGCGGCGCGTTGCAAGCCAAGCGGGCGTAACCCTCAGTACACTTCAGCACTATTTTGGAAAGGGCGAGAACCTGCTGCAGATTACGATCAACTCGATCACCTCCCGCTACATCGACAGGCTCCGCGCCATCGAACAGGACGTGGGCCTGTCAGCACGCGAACGCTTTCATGTACTCACAGACGAAATTATCGGCTGGTCCACAGATCCCGTCGTGAGTGATTGCTACTTCGAGCTCTACGCTCTTGCCTCGAAGGACAAAGAGGTTGCGAGACTCATCGAGGAGGTTTACCTCGCCTACAATCGACTGCTGACTGATTTCGTAGCGGAGCTCAACCCCGCCCTGGGTCGCGATCGAGCTGCAATGATAGCCCTCATGATCGGCGCTCATATCGACGGGGTCATGATCGTTCGCTACCGGTGTGCGCCCGCGATGCCGGCCTCGGATGACCGAGTTATTGCCGCGATGAAAGATACGTGGCTACGCGAGATCTTTCCCTCCAATTCCGCAGCATCTTCACCGGCTCAATTTGAATCACTTGAGCACTCGCCGCCCCCTCGCGCAGCACCCACGCAGCCGAGATCCTTGCGGGCTCGCCATCGAATGTAGTGGTAGAGGTCATCGACGTCTTCGTCGCTAAAGTCTGGATATCTCGGCATGCCCTTCAGTTGTAATACACCCTCCAGCACAACCTTCCCGAGCATCTTTCGATCCGCCGCCAAAGGAGATGCGCGCAGATCGGGAGCCATTCCTCCGCTCAGCGCATCGGTGCCGTGGCAATAATTACAGTTGTTATCGAACAGGTGTTCCCCGCGCTTGACTTTCTCGACATCAGGGCGAAACTCCGGTAGGTCGATTGGAGTCACCTTCGGAATGGGGTGCATCAGCACCGAAGCCTTGCCGTCCAGCGCGAATACGAAGAGCCCCCTCCCTCCGTCACGATACGTCATCCGCAAGCCACCGGGCTCGCTCATGGAGCCCTCGATTGCCGGATCACCTCCCCATCCCACCAGGACCGCTACGTATTGCACGCCGCCGATCGCATACGAGATGGGCGAGGCGGAAATCGGACGTCCGCAATCGAAGCGCCACAACTTCTCACCACTGGTTGCATCATAGGTCGCAAGATCTCCATTCGCTTGGCCAATAAATACGAGACCGCCGGCGGTGGTCAAAGTCCCTCCGGCAAAAAGTCCGGGTTGCTCGGCACGCCATATTTCCTTGTTGGCGCGTGGATTCCACGCCTTGAGCCACGCAACTTGCCGCTCATCCCCTTTTGGCACTGAATCTCTTCCGATAACATCTGAATAACCGGTCCACATCTCTACTGGACCCGGCTTGTACTTGTTTGGATCGATTCCTCGCGCGTCATAGATTTGCATCCCATCCATCCCGGGTACGTAGACCAGGTGAGTCTTCGGGTTGAAGGACATGGATGGCCAGCTATGTGCGCCATTTTCCCAGGGCCATACCGTGATGACGGGCGAAGCCACGCCATGCGGTCGCATTCCGGGCGCCTCCACCGGTCGACCAGTCGATCGGTCGATGCGATCGGCCCACGTGGCACGAGCGAACTTTTCGGCAGAAATGAGCTTGCCGTCTGACCGGTCCAAGACGTAAAAGAACCCGTTTTTTCCTGCCTGCATCAAGACTTTCTTCTCTCTCGCGCCGACCCGCAGATCAGCCAAGACCAGATCTTCCGTCGCGTCAAAATCCCAGTTGTCGCCCGGCACGGTCTGGTAGTGCCAGAGGTAATTCCCCGTGTCGGCATCGAGAGCGATGATCGAGGCGACGAACAAATTATCGCCTCCTGCCCGACCACGGATGGACTGATTCCATGGCGAGCCGTTGCCGGTACCGATATAGATGCGATTGAACTCCGGATCAAAAGTCATCGCATTCCAGACATTTCCGCCGCCGGTCGTCTTCCACCATTCGGGGCCCCATGTCCGGGCTGCCCGCTTCATCGCATCGCTCTCGAATCCTTGGGCGGGATCTCCGGGCACCGTGAAAGTGCGCCACAGCCTCTTACCATCTGACGCTGAGTACGCCGTCACATAGCCGCGGCTCGGTCCAAAGTCGCCTCCGGCGTTGCCAATCAAAATGCGATCACCAAACACGAGCGGTGCGCCCGTGATGTAGAGATAGGGCGTGGAGTCCTCGATTGTACGTGCGGTCCACAAGGGCTTTCCGGTATTCGCGTCGAGAGAGATCAGCCGGCCATCCGCGGTGGCAACGATGACCGTCCCCTTCCAGTACGCGACTCCTCGACTCGTTCCCCAGTTGTAAGTCATTCGGCGTGGAGTCTCGGCCAGTACTTCTCGGGCCTTGGGATCGAAAGACCATGCGATGGTGCCCGTGCGAGCATTAACTGCATACACAACGCTGAATTTTCCAGGAAAGTACAAAAAGCCCTTAACCATCAAGGGTGTGGCGACCAAATTCGTCTCATTGGGCAGATCAAGAGCCCACTCGAGCCCGAGGCGTTCCACCGTTTTGGTGTTGATAGCATGCAACGGACTGAATCTATCCTGCGCAACATCTCCACCGTATGAATGCCACTCGACGCCGCTCGAGGCCTCGGGCATCGCGCTGTTCTGTGCGTGCGCGACCTCATGGACCGCTCCTGGCGTAAGCGCAGCAACGATGAGTAAGCATCCCAAGGAACGTCCGATCAAGGTGGACTCCCTTGGGAGAGCGGCATCCGCGCACCGCGTGGATCAGCAATGGTCAAGTGAATCGCAGCAGGCGGCTCGCGGTCTCGATCGGCGATGGCTACAAGCCGCATTCGAACTCGCGAATCCGCCGCCTGGTGCTGTACGCGAGAAGGAGAGCGGCATGGTTAAGCGTCATCCCCTCCTCCGAAGCAGGAAGAGACCGCATGAAGGGCACAGGCTCAAAAGCGGTATCGGATGTCGGCTCCATAGGTCCGCGGCTCTCCGACCAGTCCATAATCGAATCCCAATCCGCCTTCGCTCGGGTCCCGCTGCGCGATCGCATACTGGAGGTACTGGCGATCGGCCAGATTCTTCACCCACACTCCGACATCGAGGCCACTGGTGGCCCCGCGGCCCCCGGTAAATGATAGTCGGCCGTTTGCTATGGCATATGCGCCCTGGGAGACACGTTGAGTGTTTTGGGCGTCGAAGAACTGCCTGCTATACCAGTTCCCGTTCAGAGCCAGTCGCAGGTCCCCGGTGTCCAGCTTCAGGAAGCGCCAATCGAGTCCCAGGCTCGTGTTCACGTCCGGCGCCTGGATGAGTTGGTTTCCCGATAGATCAACCCCGTGCAGCGTCAGTTCCTGGTATTTCGCGTTGAGCAGACCGAGACTGCCCGAAAGCTCGATATCTTCCGTCACCTTCGCCCGGACCTCCAACTCAGCACCATCCACTCTTGACTTGGGTGCATTAACGGTGCGTAAGCCGGTTCCGAGGCCACCTGGCAATGCAAACGTGTCGAGGAACTGCTGATTGCGATAGTTATAGTGAAAGACCGCGACATCGAGGGAGGCCCGGCGCTGCCAGAGCTCCAGCTTCGTGCCTGCCTCGTACGCATCAAGTCGCTCCGGCTGCGCGAACGTAAGTTCGGCGGGCGCATTGAACGCTTGCCCGTTGAAAGCGGCTCCCCGATAGCCCTGGCTGAAATCCGCGTAAATCAAGGCCTGATCACTGGGTTTCCAGTCGATTCCGATCTTACCGCTGGTGTTGTTGTTATCGTATCCGAGCGGCCGGTTGACTCCGCCCGGTGGCTGAAAGAAGCTCGAATACTGTGAATAAGAAACGCCTGTCACGTAAGGAATCGTCTGAGTCCATAGCGTCGTGCCATCAATGGGTCCATATCCCGCCGAAGGCCCTGTGAGGCCACCCTCGAGGGCGTAGAAGTTGCTGATCTCAATCTTGTCCTTGGTGTATCGCACACCCGCCTGCAGGCTAACGGTAGGCGTTATGGCGAAGGTCAAATTCATGAATGCCGCACGGCTATCCTTCAACTGGTCGAAGTTGTTGTATTCATCGAAGCCATAGAGCCCCTGCCCGCTGGGCGTCACGAATGAGCCTGGATAGCCGTCGAAGAAGTGGTACTGAACGATTGCATGTACACTTTCGCGCCCGTAGTAAAACCCTGCTAGCCATTTCAGGAGGTCCGTTCCTCGTGAGGCGAGCCGCAGTTCTTGGGAGAAGGTGTTAACGCTCGAGAAGTAAGAATTTGGATCATCGAGCCGGGCCGTGATTGGGAGACCCCCATCGTCGCTGACCGTGTTCCAGCGGCCATAATCGAAGCCCGAGATGGAGGTGAGGAGCACGTGCTCCGCCAGCCCAGCCTCCAACTTGAATGAGGCACTGTCGCTCCGGATCTGCTTGGGAATCGAAAACTTGGAGCCGGTATCGAACCAAGGGATATTTCCAGAGAATCCAGTCACGGATGGCTCGTTATTGAGCGCGTGCGGCCCATAGGGCGTCCCGTTCGACCGTGTCGCGGACACCTTCAAAGTCATCCTTAAATCCTCGAGCGGTTGCGCCAAGATCGTGAGCCGTCCCGCGAGTGCATCGACCCCATTTAAAGGCTGCACTCCGGGAACTATGCTTTGGGTCCAACCGGTGCGGTCTTCGTAATAAAGCGCCACGCGCGCGGCCAAGAAGTTATCAACCAAAGGCACACCGAGAGCCGCCCGCACGGAGCGGTCATCATAGTTACCGTATCCCACCTCGACATATCCCTGAGTCTTCGCGAGGCTGGGGTTTGCCGAATAGAAGCTAATCGCACCACCCGTGGCGTTCTTGCCGTAAAGAGTGCCTTGCGGTCCACGCAGCACTTCTATCCGGTCCATGTCGTAGACTTGAAGCGCCTGCACCGCGCCGACCGCCTTGTAAACTTCATCAACATACATGGCGATGGGGCTGCTTTGATTTTGACTGTAATCCGTGGTCGTAACGCCACGGAGCACAAACGCCGGCTGGGCTTCCGGTCCCCAGGGGAGATTGAGCAGCAGGTTCGGCACTAGTGAGGTGATATCTGCGGCCTGGCGTATGCCTCGATCATGCATCTCATCCTCGGAAATTGCGGTCAGCGCGATAGGAACATCCTTGCTGCGCTCGCTCTGGCGCTGCGCCGTCACGACGACCTCTTGAAGCTCAGTGTCCGCGCCCACGTCGGCTCTAGCGATCTTAGGCGATGTCGCGATCGCCATCATCACAAGTAGGCCGAGCAAGGACAGCATGCTCGGTACCCGTTCGGAGCAATCTCCCCGGGCCAGCCTGTGAACGTAAACAGAAGTCACGGTCACAGCACGCGGCGTCGTCGAAACCATCTGCTCTCATCCCCCTGTATGCGAATCGGCTGACTATCGAGATCTCGATGTGCTACCCACACCGAGCCTCGATAGCTACCAGGTCTTGATCTCTGGCAGCACTCGGTCAACAAATGTACGCAGCGATCGGCGAACATCCTCATGCGCCATACCGCCAAAGCTTGGCGAAACACCTAAGATAAAATCACCCAGCAGCTCGCGGCGCTCGCGCAGCTTATCCAAGATGCGCGCCGGGTCGCCCCAGATGTTGGCCTCGAGGTATGAATCAATCAGTGCCTTTTGACTTGTGGATCGGTAGTGCTTGGTCTGTTCGGCGTATGAGGCGTAGGCGGCGCCCGCCTTCGCGAAGTTATCGCTTAGTAACTCGTAATGCTCCATCAATTGAGCCCAGTATTGCGTTATGTGCTCCCGCGCGAGCGCTTCCGCCCGTTTTAGGCTCAGGTCACATACCATGCAGTCGGCCGCTATCGGAGGCGGTGCATCGACGCCCATTGATTGTTTGAAGAATGCGCGATGACGATCGATCTCGACCTTGGTTTCCTCCCAAGGGCCTTGCGCAAACTTCATGCAACCCAATCCAAGGCGCCCTGCGGTCTCCAAGGATTGCGGGGACATCCCCACCATGTAGGTGCGGTCCCGGAAGGTCCTGAAGGGGCGCGGCCGCACCTCTATTCGCGGCTGCTTGTAAAGCGGCGTGTCTCCCTCGACGAAGCCCGTTTCGAGACCCCGCAAAATGATTCCAGCGGCTTGCTCGAAACGCTCGCGGGATTCGCTAAATTTGACACGGAAAGCATCGAACTCCCGCTTTGCGAGACCACGGCCGAATCCGACCACGACCCGCCCGTCGGATAAATGATCCAAGAGGATCGCTTTTTCGACGACGCGCAGTGGATCATTCCAGGGAAGAATGAAGGCGCAGGGCATGAGCTTGATCGTCTTGGTGCGCGCGGCGACATAGCTCAAGAAAACGACGTTGTCTGGAATCATCGCGTAGTCGAAGAAATGGTGCTCGACTGGCATCAGGAGGTCGAACCCCATCGATTCCGCCTCGAGCGCCAACTCGAGCTCCTGCTTGTAGATTTCGACGTCCGAAGTTCTCGGATGGCCCTGTATCAATGGCATCATGCCGACTTGCATGGCGTCTCCCCCTTTGGTGATGACCTATCTTCACGTTCCAGCGAAATACAAAGGGAGGTGAGCAGTGGCCAACTTTACTGGACGCTTCGGCTCCGTATGACTGCGAGAAATCGGTCACAATGCCCGTCATGCGTTCAGAGCAGTTTGGTGCCACTCGCGTGGCTGCCCTCGCCGTGGTCAGCACAAGCGCGTGGCTATCCATCACGTTGCTCCCATACGAGGTTTCAACACTCTCAGAGGGCTATCACGTCGGGCCTGTTCATGCCGGCTGGATCGCAGCGGCCGAACTACTCGCTCTCGCGGTCGCGGCGAGCTACGTGGGACAAACCGTCGCTCAGCGCGACAAGCGGCGGCTCACCATTTTGGGGATCGCGATTGCCGTCGCGGCCACGATTGGCTGTCTGGCGACCGATCGAATCGCCTCCATCATTGTGTTGAGGCTTATTTTTGGTGTCGGCACGGGCATCATTGCTGCTAGTACGAATGCACTGCCTGCCTTGCATGACACCCCTAACAGGCTGTTTGCGTATATGCAGTTGGCGCTGGGGAGCGTTTTTGGATTAGCGCTATTCGTCGTCGGCATCGTGCAATCCTTCGCCGGCCGCGAGGCTGTTTTCTTCGTCGAGCTCCTGTTTTTGCTGATGTTGGCACCTGCCGCCCTATTGCTGCCGAGAGGAATCGTCTCCAGCGTCTCCTCGGCAGCCCGCGGGACTCATCGACGACTTCCCGAGGGGGTGGCGCGATCGCTCGCAGCCCTAGCCGTGATGTGGATCGCTCAGGGCGCACTATGGGGTTTCGCAGCTACGGCGGGTGCCGAATCTGGAGTGGACGCCGATTCGCTGGTGCATTGGTTTTCAATAGCGGGATTCACCACACCACTGGGTGCACTGGCTGCCGCAACATTGGGGGATCGGCGCGGCTATATCGGCCCATTCATCCTAGGATTCGCCACACAGATTTTTGTTGCTCTTGCCGAATACTGCGCTTTCTCGCGCCCTCTCTTCATTGCCGGCGTTCTGGTCTCCAACATGACTACGACGTTCACCACTCCATACGTTCAGGGGGTCCTCGCTTCGCTCGACCGGACCGGCCGGGCTACTGCGCTCAGCGGCGCCGCCGCAAATTTCGGAGCCGCAGTAGGACCTGCGCTAGGCGCGACACTCGTCGGTGAGACTGTCGCGCCGATCGGCGTGGCATCATCGATCATGTTCCTTTTGGGTCTAGGGCTGGCACTGTCCTCTTTGCGCGGCCTTGTCCCGAGATCGCACGAGGGCTCAATTGATGTGTGACGCCAAACCGGAATGCGTTTGGGAGGCACGTGCCGAGCTCGGCGAGAGCACCATCTGGGTGGATGATGAGCAGGCTCTCTACTTCGTCGACGGCCCCTTGGGTCGAATCCTACGCTACAGCGAATCGAAGGGTGGGGGCGAGGTCTATCGACATATTGGCACCATTGGCTTCATTGCTGAGCGGCTCGGTGGAGGATTCATTGCTGGCATGGACAACAAGCTTTTCAAGCTGGATCTCGCCGCAGGCATCGCGGTAGCCGTTGCTTGTCCAGAACCGGAGCTACCTCACAGCCAGTTCAATGACGGCAAGGTCGATCCCCTGGGTTGTCTCTGGGCCGGGACGATGGACAGCGACTGCGCTCAACCCGTCGGATCGCTCTATCACATCGGTAAGGACCTGAGTTGGAAAGCCGTTGATCACGGCTATCTGTGTACTAACGGTCCGGCGTTCTCACCAAACGGCAGGATTCTGTACCACAGCGATTCAATGCGCCGGACAATCTACGAGTTTGATCTTGACTTGCATGCGGGTGCGATAGCCAACAAGCGAGTCTTTGTGCAGTTTGACGACGCTGCCGGCCTTCCTGACGGAATGACGGTCGATTGTGATGGCCGCCTGTGGGTCGCTCATTTCGGTGGCTCACGTGTCACAGCCTTCACACCGCAAGGCAAGATCGACAGGGTCCTACGAGTCGCCGCCCCTAACGTCACAAGTTGCACGTTCGGCGGTACCGATGGTTCCACCCTCTTTATTTCGACATCGCGCACGTGGATGACGGAAGCTCAGCTGCTCGAATTCCCTCTGGCAGGTGGCCTTTTTGCATGCGAAGGACTTGCACGCGGTCATCCGGCATTTGTCTTTGACGGATAAATTGATGGAAATCAGCTGGGGCGAAGGCGATGCTCCAGGACCCACTGGGCCCCACTGAAAAAGTGGTACTCGGTGGCCATCTCCAGAACACACACCTGACCCTCATGCGGCCATTTCAGCTTGGGCTTGAGCGCTGCGAGCGAGACCAGACGTACCAAAGGGATTCATGCTGAATCTCTTGATTTTTCCTCTCTTCATGCTGACACCCGCGCTTACGCAACTCGCAGTACCTTGGCGGCCCCGGCATGGGTCATCCGGCTCCTCTCTAGCTATTGCAGGTTACTTGCGCATTTCAGTTCACGTCCTTCTCAAGAGCTACGTTGCCACCTGGGCGGCGCGCGCAGGGGTGCACTGAGAACTCCTCGGAGGCCAGAGGACGGTCTACGAGCGCGGCGCTATGATGGGAGCATGTTCGAATTGGCGGGATTTCTTAGGGTTGCCGTGGCTTGCGGCAAAAAACCCCAAGCTGGGGCGCTCAGGCGCTTGGCGGCCACTCGGAGGAGCCATAGGCACGGGTGCACCGCTGGGCCGTGCCCGAGCTTCACGACTTGGAATCTTTGCGGCGCGGGAAAGCCTGACCAGCGGAGATGACCAGATAGTATTCGGCCGCACGCGAGGTGCGATTCTCGAACCAGTGTTCGGCACTCGCCTCGAAATAAAGGGCGTCGCCCTCCTCGAGGATAGTCTCGACATTTTCGACGCCGACGATGATGCGTCCTCGAGAGGCCACCACATGTTTGGTCACCCCAGTCGGATAAGGGGGTAACTTGCCGGTCGACGTCTTGGCTGGGAGATGATGCAACACAACCTCGACCGGCATTCCGGCAATCAGCGGTGATAACAGATGGCGCTCAAACCCAGTTTCGGGATCTCGAAACACCTGTCGTTGCTCTTTGCGCACGAGTGCAAATGTGCGCCGCGTTGGCCCTTCATCGCCTACCAGGGTTGAAAACGACGCGCCGAGCGCGTGCGCTATGCGCTTGGCAATCCCGATGGTCGGACTCTTGCCACCTCGCTCCACCTGAGAAAGCATTGCCCGACTGACACCCGATAGCTTCGAGAGTTGCTCCAGGGTCATATCCCCCTGCTCTCGCAGGGATCGAACTCGATCACCAAATGCCTGACCTACCGGGTCATGTCGCACCGCCTTTTGCGCCGCCAGCCTAGCCATTCCTGTCACCACTCCGCTATTAGTTTTGAGCCCGTGCATTATCACGCTTGGTTCAACACTCGTGATCGCCACCACGTGAGTACGCTGAGCGTGCTCGCTCTCTCATGATTAGTACGCATTTATCCGAGTAAACCAGGATTTGATTCCGGCAAGCTCTTCCTCTTCCAAAGTATACAACTTTCTTCTATGATAGACGCGATTCTACTATCGAGCAAACAACCCTTGGGTTGACTCCCTGCAAGGTAAGGCCGATCGAAACAAGAGCTTTCGCACCGTGTAAGGGGAAATGTGCCCCCCCAAGAGTCTCGCGCCTGAGAGATGAATGCTATGACCCATATGAGCAACATTGCCGACCTCGATCGCTCGAGCGTTCTGCACCCCGCCACTCAGCTCAAGGAATTCGCCTCCGGCAAGCTGGGCGACCCTACTATCGTCACAGGGGGAAAGGGCATCCGGATACAAGACTCACAGGGACGCAGTTACATCGATGGTTTCGCTGGCCTCTACTGCGTCAACATCGGGTATGGTCGGACCGAAGTCGCGGAGGCGATCGCACAACAGGCTTACAAATTGGCGTACTACCACTCGTTTGCCGCCCACACGACCGAGGCCCTTGCGATTCTGTCGGATCGACTGGTACGCATGGCGCCGGGTAATCCGAGCAAGGTATTTTTTGGCTTGTCAGGTTCGGACGCCAACGAGACCCAAGCCAAGCTCGTGTGGTACTACAACAATCTGCGCGGTCAGCCCAAGAAGAAGAAAATCATATCGCGATTACGCGGCTTTCATGGCTGTTCAGTGATTGCGGGATCGATGACGGGCCTGCCCTTCTACCACGAGGATATGGATCTTCCAATCCCGGGCATTTTGCATACGGGAGTTCCTCACTACTACTGGGGTTCTGAGCCGGGGGAGACGGAGGAGTCCTTTTCCCGCCGCCGCGCCGCGGAGCTCGAAGAGTTGATTGTGCGAGAGGGGCCGGAAACGGTGGGTGCCTTTATCGCCGAGCCAGTAATGGGGACAGGGGGGATCATCCCGCCTCCCGCCGGCTACTGGCGAGAAATCCAAGCGACACTTAAGCGCTACGACGTGCTTTTGATAGCTGACGAGGTCGTCTGCGGATTCGGCCGACTAGGTGCGGACTTTGGCAGCACGCTATATGGGATCGATCCCGATCTCGTGACTGTCGCCAAGGGATTGACCTCTGGCTACGCCCCTCTTTCGGGGGCGATCGTCAGCAAGAAAGTTTATGCGGTAATCGAAGAAGCAGCAGGTCGCACGCGGGCGTTCTCCCATGGCTATACCTATACCGGGCACCCGATTTCAGTGGCCGCTGCCAACGCGGTCCTCGATATTGTGGAGAATGAAAGGCTAGCGGAGCGTGCGCGCGATGTCGGCGCGCACCTTCAAAAACGACTTCAAGAACGATTTACACCGCTCGACATCGTTGGAGAAGTCAGAGGCATTGGCCTACTGGGCGCGGTTGAGTTTGTTGCAGATCGCAAGTCGAAACGACGATTCGATCCGGAACTCAAGGTGGGGCCTCGTATTTCAAAGGCGGCTCGCGATCGAGGGTTGATCGCAAGAGCAATGCCGCACGGTGATATCCTGGGATTCGCGCCAGCTCTGATCGTCTCGGAATCGGAGATCGATGAAATCGTCGATCTCGCGTATCAGGCGACGAAACAAATAATGGACGAGCTCGCCACCTCCGGGATGACCCATTAGAGTGGAGTCAATGCCAAGGCAATATTAGGCGCTACGCACTTCGGGCCGATGATGGCCTGATAATGCAGATCCACAGTATTCCTGCAGTGATACAGGCAGTTGCTATCGCGTTGAACACTAGGTGATAGTTGCCCGTTTTATCGAACGCCGCCCCGACTACATAGGGCCCGGCAGCGCACGAGCAGAGACACAGCAGATACCACCATCCATATGCCTTCGCGAATTGACGTTGGAATATCGAACGTCTTAAAGCGTCGATGAGAATGGGGTCTCCCCCGCCCATCAGAGCCCCCAAAAGAATGACCACGCTGTACGGCACCCCATGAGGCATAGTCGGTCCGACCAGCGCAGCGCCAAATGCCGTAATGCCCATCAGGAGCAATGTGCCTGAGCCACTGACTCGCGTACTCAGCCACTGAGTGATGCCACCCGCAAGAAGGACTCCAGCTACGCCGGAAATCGCGACGCTGCCCGTGAGCACCCCGACCTCTCGGCTGCTAAATCCACTATCCGACAGCAAGGGACTCAGCTGACCCAGCAGGCCCGTGTAACACAAGTAGAAGACGATTGTGCTTAAGCCAATGACGATGAGCCCCGTGGTATGCAAGCGGGAAGCTGTGTCTTGTAACACTGGGCATGTGTTTGCAACGGCAGTGGCTGGTGGGATCGGCGCGACGCCCCGCCTGCGTGGATTTCCCAGCATCGCCAGGGCCACGCAGATCCCGACGATCGTTATAGTCGACATCCACACCATCGCGTGACGCCATCCGAGGGAGGCAATGAGTTCCTCAGTCAGAGGTGCCATGATCAATCCACCGACGTGCCAGCCACAGAAGGTTATCGCGATCGCCAAGCCCGGCCGTCGCGGAAAGATCCTCGCCGCTGTCGCGGGAATCGGTGTCACGATGACGACCTTTCCAACGCCCATACAGAAGCGCAGGAGATAGAACGCCTTGGGCTCCGAGGCAAGCGTCATTCCGGCAGCTCCAAGGGCCTCGAGGAGTCCTCCGATGAGGATCAGCGCGCGGATTCCGACGCCATCAAGCAGATAGGCGGAAACTACAGCGAAAGGCGCCGCGAGCCAGAATGCACTCATCAGCCCGCCGAGCGCAGCGCGCCCCCACCCAAACTCGGTAGCCAACGGACCCAGAAATTGGGTGAAGGCGTAGGCGCCCACTCCGAACGCGAGCGCGCCACAGAGAAACAGTCCGCCGAGAGCCGCGACATCCCTGCAGGCATTCGTGCTTCGAGGGGCTTCGACCTGTTGCACTTCGCCTGACGCCGCCCTCTCGACATCGGCTTCGAACGTCATGCGAGTTTCCACAAGGCGGGCTCGCTCAGTGGACGCCCGGCAGCCGCATGACGAACGGTGAGGGCACACCGCGTTCGGTGTTCAAGAACACGCTCTTCGCTTCGAGGTATTCGCGGATAGCCTCTTTTCCGTTTTCGCGTCCGATGCCCGAATTCTTAAATCCGCCAAAGGGCGCGAGATAACTTACGACGCGGTAGGCATTGACCCAGACGGTGCCCGCCTTCAAACGGGCCGGGAGGTTGATAGCGCGAGCGAGGTTTTGCGTCCAAACCCCCGCGGCGAGCCCGTACAGTGTGTCGTTCGCGATTTGGACGGCTTCGTCTTCGGTCTTGAATCGGATGATCGACAAGACGGGCCCAAACACTTCCTCTTGTGCGATCCGCATCCGATTATTTACGTTGGTAAAGATCGTGGGTTTGATAAACAGCCCACCATCCAGATCACGCCCGCTTGCCTGCTCTCCACCCAGTACACAGGTGGCCCCTTCGTCTTTTGCTATGGCGATGTAATTGAGAATTTTTTCGAACTGCGGAGGCGTTGCGATCGGACCGATATCGGTATCGCTTCGCATCGGATCCCCCAGTTTGGCGCTACCGGCGAAGGCGACAAGCTTCTCGACAAAGGCATCGTGTATGGACTCTTGAACGAGAAGGCGCGATCCGGCCATACAGCTTTGGCCCGCCGCGGCGAAGATGCCAGCGACGGCACCCTTAACGGCATCATCGAGATCGGCATCATCAAAGACGATGTTCGGCGACTTGCCGCCGAGTTCCAAAGAGACCCGCTTGAAAGATTTCGCGGCGGCTTGGTAGACGGCCCGACCGCCGGACTCTCCCCCGGTGAAGGCAATCCGCTCGACGAGTGGGTGGTTGACCAGGGCTTCCCCGGTCTCGCTACCGACCCCCGTAATGACATTGACGACACCGGGGGGAAATCCCGCCGCCTCGAATAGTCTTGCCAAGTACAGCATCGAAGCGGAGGAATACTCCGACGGCTTCACCACGACGGTATTTCCCGCAGCAAGCGCCGGTGCGAGCTTCCATACAGTCAACACCAGAGGCGAATTCCAGGGAGAAATAGCGGCCACGACCCCGACGGGCTCGTAGCGGATGTAATGCATCATCCCCGGCCGCTCAATCGGGGTCACCGAGCCTTCGACTTTATCTGCAAGACCTCCGTAGTAGTAAAACCACTCGGGTAGGTAACGCATTTGGCCAAGCATCTCGGTCAATAGCTTTCCGTTGTCTCGAACCTCCAGCTCGCCGAGCTTCTCAGCGTGCATTGCCACCAGGTCGCCGAGCTTGTACAGGAGCCGACCGCGCTGCGTCGGTGTCATGCTCGCCCAAGGGCCAGAGGTGAAGGCCTGATGCGCTGCGCGCACCGCGAGATCGACATCCTCGGGTGTCGCACGCGGCACTCGAGACCAGACTTTTCCGGTGAAGGGATCAATGCTGTCGAAGTAGCCGTTGCCCGTTGCCGCTCTCCACTGTCCGTCGAGGTACAGGGCCCAGGTCTCAACGGTCTCACTGCGTTCGTACACCTCACCCTCCGATTAATATTTCTTCTATAGTAGACTCCTCTATAGCATACTTTTTCTCTTATGGTAGAATTTTTCTCTACCTGTTTGGTCCGTCCCATGTCCACGTCGGTACAGACGGGCGGATGATTGGCCTTTCAGGGCGAGAGCCCTGGCGCGCCCGCAGATAGTGAATGGTCCTCAGCAGCGAGGGAACCGCGGTTTATACGAGGGAGTTGGAATCCGGGAGCAGCTACGTTCGCTATTCAATCGGCCGGTTACATGTAGTCGCGCTTCGGGATGGTCACGTCGATATGCCGACCAGCCGGCTGCGTCAACCCGGTGATCGTCCGTTTGGGCCCGAACTGCCTCCCCAGGTCGAGTGAGTGGGTGGAAGACTGTGCCTGTCCGTCAACGCCTTTCTCGTTATCGACAACGATGAGCACGTTCTTATCGATACGGGAGCGGCGAACTCTTGGGAACCCACGATGGGATCGCTCCTGGACGCACTTAATGAGGCGGGAGTCGCTCGCTCGGCTATCAGGACGGTTGCTGTCACTCACACGCACGAGGATCACGTCAACGGTTTAGTGGCCGCCGATGGGTCCGATGCCTTTCCAAACCTAGAGCGGCTCCTTATCCCGCAGGAAGAAGTCCCGATATTCGACGAAATCGGGAGGCTATCTCGATTCCGTGAACGCCGCTCCTCGGTTCGAGACGGTTTCCAATTGTCTGCTCATGTCAGGGCGGTCCAGGCGCATGGCCATGCAGTCGGTCATACCGCATATGAGGTATCAAGCGCGGCGGGTGACATCCTATTGATTTGGGGGGACATCATCCACGTGCCGTCCATTCAGTTCGCGAGACCCGAGCTAACGTGGGAGTACGACGCCAATCAGATCAAAGCACGGTCAACGCGGCAGAGACTTCTTCGGCGCGCAGTCCAGCCTGGCTTCTATGTGGCTGGCGCCCATCTGCCTTTTCCAGGAGTTGGCACAGTAGCCCAGTACGATGAGGCCTTTCGCTTCGACCCACTTTAAAGATCGCGTCACAGCAGCGGAAAGACTAACGTCTGCCGCTTACGATGCTTTAGTGATTTTGGAGATCTCATCGAGCCATCTAGAAGAACCTAATGGTTGGTGTCGATCATGCAAAACGAACGTCAAGCGACCAACCTCGGGAAGACAACAGCGTCTGCTGGGCGAAGTCGCAGGCGCCGGTGAGAAGGTCAGCGAGGTGCATGAATTCCTGCGACTGATGACCGGTGCGGCCTGCGAGGGATGATCGACTCGCTTCTCGCTGCCGCCCGCGGCGCCGTGGCCCAGGCGCTCGGGCCCATGCGATCGTGCGGTGCCCTCGTCGCCGATCGAGATCAGTGGTTGGATGCGACGGCCGGCGGAGACCGCGAGACCATTATTCTCTGTGCAACTACCGACGAATACCCGCTTGCCAACTGCGGCCTTCAATGCTGTGGGTCTAATTCATGACCAGAAGGCCGCGAGGCTGGACGAGCCAAATGCGAACGGCGAAGTCAGCGCGGCTGCGGCCGCTTGCAGTACCCCACCCTCGCTCGATACCCCGACGTGGTACCCCAGCTTAGCGCGGGCTGGCCTCCAGACAGCTTGGAACTCAAGCGCCAACAACAATCGGATTTCAATGGCTTATTGAGGTGGCTGAGACTACCTGGGACTACGTGGGACTACCTGGGAATCTGGGACGGCTGGGACTCGAACCCAGGACCAAAGCCTTAAAAGGGCCTTGCTCTACCAACTGAGCTACCGTCCCCCGGGAAGCCGCGCATCATACCAAAGCGTAACGCGTAGGGTCGGTCACACCTGCCGCCTGAAATCCCTGGGCGCGGATGCGGCAGGCATCGCAGCGCCCGCAGGCCCGTCCCGCCTCATCCGCCTGGTAGCAGGAGACCGTCTGCGCAAAGTCGACCCCGAGATCCAGGCCGCGCCGAATGATCTCGGCCTTGGAAAGCTCGATGAGCGGGGCATGCACCTTGAACTTTGCACCTTCCACCCCCGCCTTGGTGGCCACCCGGGCAAGCGCCTCGAAGGCGGCAATGAACTGCGGGCGGCAATCCGGGTAGCCGGAATAATCGACTGCATTGACCCCGACGAAGAGGTCCCGCGCCCCGAGCACCTCGGCCCACCCGAGCGCGAGCGCGAGCAGGATCGTGTTGCGCGCCGGGACGTAGGTGAGCGGAATGCCCTGAGTCTGAGTCTCGGGAACGGCGAGCGAGGCGTCGGTGAGCGCAGATCCGCCGATGCCGGCGAGATCGACTCCCATCACGCGATGCTGGTACGCGCCGAGTGCGCTCGCGATGCGCTGCGCCGCAGCGAGCTCAGCCGCGTGCCGCTGACCGTAGTGCACGCTGAGCGCAAAAGTGCGAAAACCCTGCTCGCGCGCGATGGCGAGTGTCGTGGCGGAGTCCAAACCACCCGAGAGCAGGACCACGGCCGGAACGCTCATCGACCGGGCACGTCTCCCCACAGGACCTTGTGGAGCTGCAGCTGGAATCGCACGGGGAGGCGCTCCTCGAGGATCCAGTCGGCGAGCGTCGCCGCGGCGAGCTCGGTGTAGCTCGGCGAGAACAGCACCGTGCACCTCGTATCGAGCGCATGGCTCTTCATGAAACGGACGCTCCAATCGAAGTCCTCACGAGAGCAGATGACGAACTTGATCTGATCGTGCGGCGTGAGGAGCGCGAAATTCTCGAGCCGATTGCGCTCGACCTCGCCGGAGCCCGGCGTCTTCACATCGAGCACCCGGCTCACCCGCGCATCGACGACCCCGATGTCGAGCGCCCCACTCGTCTCGAGAGACACCCGATAGCCCGCATCGCACAGCCGTGCGAGCAGCGCGCGGCAACTCGGCTGGGCGAGCGGCTCGCCGCCCGTGATACACACATGACGCGCACCGAAGCGGGCGACCTCCCGGAGAATATCCTCGAGGTCGTGCCAATCGCCGGCATGAAAAGCATAAGCCGTGTCGCAGTACTGGCATCGGAGCGGACATCCCGTCAAGCGCACGAATACGGTCGGATAGCCGACCGCGTCGGCTTCGCCCTGAAGCGAATGAAAGATCTCGTTGATGCGCAGGCGCTCGCGCCGGGTG